>Ga0209431_10000081_pt1 | contig 67021 bp, 55 predicted proteins | sample RifCSP13_3_FD_184021 | JGI IMG/M metagenome (GOLD analysis project Ga0209431, IMG submission 184021) | Soil microbial communities from Rifle, Colorado - Rifle CSP2_sed 13_3 (SPAdes) (version 2) | ecosystem: Environmental > Terrestrial > Deep subsurface > Rock core/Sediment | place: Rifle... | reverse complement strand
TCTTCGACCGCGTCATCGACCATCTCAACGGCCCGTTCGACCCCAAAGCAGAATCCAAACTCTTCAGCGAGTAAGACTTCCATATGTTTATCTAAGCACTAGTTGACTGGATCCGCGGTGTCTGCCGTCGGCTCTTGTGCACAGGACTGTTTCCACTCGTCACGCATCCGGTCTCCGCCGGCGACGCGCGCATCGATCCATTCAATGTCCTTGTCGATCAACTCGCGAACGTTATGCAGGAACGCTTTCTTGAATTCACCGAGACTGTGAGCCATATCACGGGGCATCACCGCATAGGAGAAATCACCAAGGTAGCGTAATGCATCGCACACGGCGTTAGACGCGCAGTTGATTGGTTCTTTCATTTCATCAGTTTCCGCCATCCTTAACCTCCAAAAGCACGGAATCTGCGGTTCCAAAAATCATTCTAACACTTTGGAGTGCGTCGGCAAGGGGACTAAGCTCGCGGGAAGTGTCCGCATTTGAATTTTTCGCTGTGCCAACACTGCGTGCTCTGCGTCTTTGTTGTGATTATCCATCGAATATCACCACAGAGACACCGAGGACACGGAGGTCGAGCAGAGAAATCACTTAGGACACTGCCTGGCGCCTGGGGCCGCCGGACTCAAAAGCGAACTCATTCGCTTGATTCGCGTATAGAATAGGAGACTAAGCGCTGAACAGAGCGTAAACTATTCTCACTTTGGTAGATTGTTATGTCACAAAATAGTCAGAAACCGAACCCTCAGTCTGATCCGTTGACTACGACCTGCGCGAATTGTCACGCTCCGATGCCGCGTGAGCTTCGTTTCTGCCGCAACTGTGGTTTTCGCCTTGGCGAAGGCCCGGCGGAATACACAGAAACCGTGCGCTTTGCGGAACCTCAACAAGCAGCATTCCTCGGTGGCCGCCCCAATGTTGCTGGTCAGCCAGTGCCGACAACTTATGGAATCTCGGGTGGTATGGCTCCCACACCACCAAAGGGTCTGAAAAGGCGGAAGAAGATCAGCGGAATGACGTGGATGTTCCTGGGACTTCTAATGTTCTTCGTTCTGGCGGCAGGATTTACCGCCATCATCACTCCGATACGCCGTACCAACATCGTAATCAATACGCCGGCCGTGACACGCTCATTTGTTGGGGTTGATGGGTTTGACACGATTGACGGCGGTGGTGGCGCCACTTTTCAAAACGTTGAGCCGCCGGGTGGACCTGCTGACAAAGCTGGATTAATCGGTGGCGACATTATAGTTGAGTTCGACGGACGCAAGATTGAGGAAGAGGATCAGATCCGCGAATTACTGGATCAAATACCTGTAGGCAAGACCGTAGACGTTGTTTATTTACGCGATGGGGAAAGGCACATGACTAAGCTAACCACAGTCTCGCGCGAGGAATTCAATAAACTGGAGCGTGAGTTTGCCAATCGGCCTGAGGGGCGAGGTCTGTTCGGTTTCGACGAAGGCGAAACTCGGCGCGTGCCTATCGAAGGGACAAACATCTTCGGAGTGCGTCTGGATGAAATCACTCCAAACCGACCTGCCGATCTCGCCGGAGTCAAAGACGGTGACATCGTGATCGAATTCAATGGAGTGCCGATTCGAACGCGGCAGGAACTGAGTGCGCGAGTGCGCCGAGCAATTCCCTACAGCACTGTGGACGTCGTTGTCAGGCGGGGAGGGGAAACGATCAGGATCCCGGTGAAAATGGGCAAGGGTTGATGTTGGTCTGAGTAATCTTAACTCTAGCTGACAACCGTAGTCTGAAGCGGCTTTGCACAATAGTCCCGGACCCCTCGGGATACCCTTGGCCTGTCCGGGGGACACTCAGGATACCTGCTACTTGAGATGGGCACTGATGACAAGGATGCCACGGGCTTGTCCTGTGGAGGGTCACGCTTTTTAGATATTTCCGCCAAAGTAAAAGCGAACGTGAATCTCCACCGCGCAAGGCGGTGGCATCGTCCATAACTAGCCCGATTCTTGTAGCTACCACCGTGATTCACCACCGGACAAGGCGGTGGCGTCTCGAATTTTTTGTGCAAAGCCGTCTGAAGCTAAGACTCCTTCGGTATGACGTCGAGGGACTTGTTCATTCCCTGCCGCTCACTCATCCTATTCACCATCTCCGCTCGAACTGAGTCTCTGACTCCCTCATCGACATCATCGGCGAGTGTCTCAAATAGCGCATAAGGGGTCTCGGCTAATAACCTCAGCTCCCACGCCTGCCGATGACCATGCGACGCTCGGGAAAACCAAAGCGCATCAATAGGTCCTGACTCGACTAGAGCCGTGGGAAACGCTCGTTCAAACTCGTCGCGATAGTCGTCAGTGAGGATTGCACCATGAAACTGCCACCCGTGGCGTTCATACATCGCAATGATCTGTTCGGCCAGAGTGGTAATCGTCATCAGCCTTGGACCTCAAAATAAAGCTTGTTGACGATACTAAACCGTCGTCATTATCATCAAAAAGTCTGCGTCTATTGATGATGCTTACTACGTCACCTTCAAATTTCTTCCGTTGGCTCATTCGGCCTACCCCGCCAAAGCGTGGCTTGCTCCTGCTCTTCGTCCTGTGTTTCACTGCTGCTTCCGTGAGCGCCACCGTATCACATCCGGTGACGCAACAACGTATCACCATCAGCGCCACAATGAGCTCAGCTAATTTAAAGAACGACGGTCCTTCCAAATTGAGCGAAAGTAAGCCGTTCTACGAGGTGCTCCCCAAGGCTCTTAGGAAGCGAAAGACGTCGCTCCAGAGAGTCTGTCCCGAAGGCGATGTAGTAGCGCGCCGGGTCCTTGAAGACTATGGTGCGATGTTTATTGCAAAAGATTCAGTGCTGCCACCACCGGTCTGCGTTTTCAAGAACGAACAGGAAGTGCTGGCCTTTCAGGATCAAGCAGGCTACGAAACTGAGTTTATTAGTTATGATGATGTGCAATTGCAACCTTCAGCGATGAAGGCACTGTTGAAAGCGCGAAAAGAAGCACTTGCCGAGGGTTTGGACATTACGCCGAGGGATGGCGCGGAAGCTGGGCGAAGAACCTACATTGACAGTGAGCGCCTTTGGGAAACCCGCTTCTTGCCGGCGCTGGACCACTGGCTTGCACAAGAGCGGTTAACTTTAGCCGAAGTTGAACGGCTGCGGTCCTTGGATACGTACCAACAGGTCGCTGCCGTATTGGAACTAGAGCGGTCTGGAATCTTTTTCAGCAAAGACTTGTCTAAGTCTGTGTTGTATTCGATTGCAGCGCCTGGAACATCTCAACATATTGCAATGTTGGCGTTTGACATTAACGAGTTTGCGAACCCAAGAGTCCGGCAGATCCTCGCTGAGCACGGATGGTTCCAAACGGTTTTGAGTGACTTGCCACATTTCACCTTCCTTGGGTTAAAGGAGAAAGACTTACCTAAGCGTGGGTTGAAGAGGGTGATCTTCGACGCGCAAAGCTTCTGGATTCCGAACGTCTAGAATTCGGCTTACAAAGCCTGGGAACTGTTCGATCAGGCGCAGTGAGCAGTTTCTCCGGCTCGCCCAACAAGTCGTTAATACTGATCCTGAGCGCGCTTTTATTTTGGCGCAGCGAAGCTTGTCAGACGGTCTGTCCTTGATTGATCCCTGCGGTCATTTCGGAACTGATGAAACGACTGCGAATTACAAGAAACCAAACCTTATCAGGATACGTCAATGTTTTTGGTTTACGACGTTCAACATAAGTCTCGGCTATTCGTTCCAAGAATCGTTGTCTGGTTTTCCATTTTTGTTTGAAGACTCGCGCAACGGTAGTGTCCTAATCTAAGATCTGGAATCGAGCGTTTGGCACGGTCTTTGTCCGTCATCTGTGCGATTGCCTTGCGTCCGTAAAGGATGGTATAAGGCAAAGCCAGATAAAACGTTATGTCGAAGAAAGCGACCGACTCTCACCAGGACCCCGTCGGAGTGTCTTCTGTGGCCTCGTCAGCGGCGGCAGCTCCAGCGCCACAGCAGCCGAAGCCGAAACCAAAGAGATTCTACGCAAGCATTCATCCCGGCCCTAAAGCTCCTTTGCCCCAGCCATTTGTTGAGTTGATTCAGTCGCTTGAGCAGTCTATCGGTATTCCGCTTTGGCTTCTCATTCAACGGTCTGACGGGGAAGGTCTATATGGACAAGTTGATGACGGGTTGCGGAAGGCATTTCTGGACGCTAGGGCAGAGTTTGTGCCCGGTGAAGAAGTAGGGCTATTGATTGATTCTCCGGGCGGGCAAGCAAGAAGCGCCTTTCAAATCGCTAAGTTGTTAAGGCGTCATTGTGGCGGGTTTGCGGCGGTTGTTCCTCGGTACGCGAAGAGCGCCGCAACACTACTCACGCTTGGAGCAGAGCGTCTCTTTCTTAACTCCGAGGCTGAACTTGGTCCCTTAGACGCTCAAATTTTTGATCCAGAGCGCGAGGATTTTTCGTCAGCGCTTGATGAGGTTCAGTCCTTGGAAAGATTGCACGCCTTCTCGCTGGAAGCTATAGATCAAACAATGATATTTGTTCTGAGCAGAACACACAAAAAGGTTGATCGCGTACTACCTCAGGCAATGCATTTTGTATCTGAAATGATCAAACCGCTATTCGAAAAGATAGACGTAGTACATTACACACAAAGAGCGCGGGTGTTAAAAGTAGCTGAAGAGTATGCTATTCGATTGCTCACGCCTCGCTACTCGAAAAGAGATGCGGAGAGAATTGCGCGGAGATTAGTGGAGAAATATCCAGAACACGGGTTTGTGATTGATAAAGATGAATTGACGGACCCTGGCGAGCTTTTAGACCTCGGATTAAACATGGAAATAGAAGAACTTACGGATGAACAAACCCGTATAATGAATGAAATGATGCCGTTTCTAGGACAGTTCAGTGTAATCGGAAAACTACGTGAGGTTCAATCGCCATGAAGCGCAACGAGCATAATCCAGAATGTAATATTGCCCCTCCGTCATCAGGAACACGCGACGCGGTGGAGAGTGCTATCGATAAAGCCAAGGGCGACAAAACAAGCTCTTGGGAAACTCTCACAAAGATCGCCAAAGCGAAAGGTATCACTCATTGGCGCGAGATTTTTGAGACCGACGAGCCGCAGCCAGATCAAGTGAAGCACACTTAATCTCTTGCCTGCATTGAAGCTTTGAGAGTCGCACGTATCCAGTCGGACAAGCTAAGTCCTTGTTTCTTTGCTGCTAATTCAAACATCGTTCGCTCTTCAGGTTGGACTCTGAACTGGGTCATTTTTTCTCGTGCCTTGCCCTTCGCTAACTTTGGTCTACCTACCTTTGCCTTTTTCTCTCGCATCTTTGATCTCCGCTGCGATTGACGCTTTGACATTAGGACACTACCCGCTCAACTATCTGATTTCCCATTTCCCAGATAGGTGCTAGACTGTCGCGCATTCTGCGTGCCCGAGAACAGGTCTTCTCTCCCCCCAGGCTCCAAGTAACCATTTCCAACTCGCACGGATGTGCCGTCTCGCTTCCCTGGGCAGCCGCGACTTCCGGAGCGACCTTTATCCCGAAAGAAGGTCACGTATGGATGTTCCTCAGTTCGTCGCCGGTCGATTTCGTATTGAAGGAGTGATTGGCACAGGTGGCATGGGAACTGTGTACCGTGCTACGCATCTGGGCCTTGAACGTCCAGTCGCAATCAAAATCATTAGATCAGAATTCGCTGGCGATAAAGATGTCGCAGATCGATTCTTGCGCGAAGCCCGCACTATGGCCAAACTGCGGCACCCGCACGCGGCCATGATCTTCGACGCCGGTAATCTGCCTGACGGGCGGCACTTCATCATCATGGAGTTTGTTGAAGGTGTTACTTTGTCCGAAGCGCTGGCGAGCGAAGGAGCTTTCTCACCAGCTCGCGCGGTAGAAATCGCGTTGCAGATTTGCGATGTCCTGGAAGCTGCTCACGAACTCGGTATTGTTCATCGCGATCTGAAACCTTCGAACATCATGTTGAACGAGCGAGGAGTTTGCGTACTCGACTTTGGTGTGGCTAAGGTGCTTGCGTCCTCTACGGAAGTTACCGCGACACACGCGAGCACGGGATCGGGACAGATCGTAGGCACACCGCGCTACATGTCACCGGAGCAGTGTTTGGGCCAGCGCGTTGGTGCTCGCAGCGATCTCTATAGCCTTGGTGTATTGCTCTACGAGATGCTCGCAGGAAGGCCTCCATTCGTCGACTCGATGCCTTCCGCAGTGCTGGTAAAGCAAGCGACAGCGCCGCCTCCACCGCTGTTTCAGGTTGCCAAGACGGTACCGCGGCCCATAGCTCTAGTTGTGCACCAATTGCTTGCAAAACGTGCCGACGATCGACCGCGAACCGCCGCCATCGCGCGCGCGATGTTGACAAAGAGCCTGAGTCGGCCTGAAAGGGAACTGCCCGAGGCCGACCCCCTCGCTTCTACTGTCGCCTCCGTCAGCGCAAAGGCCAATCTTGTGTTACGGGCTGCTGCTCCACTTGGGATTGTGTTTGCGTTTGGGGCACTGCTCTATGTTTGGGCGAATCGCGGCGAGGAATCATCGACGGCAACGGAGACTATTAGTAAAACGGCGGAACAGTCTACAGCCGCACTTCTTGCTGCACGTAAAAAAATTGAGTCCACAACACTGCGTAAAGAGGTCCAAAGCCATGAGCCCGTGAAATCCGGCGACTCCAACAGCGAAAGAGTTCGTGATCTGTCGTCCGGGCTCGGTGCGAAAATCGCACAGGTGCGTTTAGTTCAGAGCCGATCTGGTGCGGCGTTGGTAGCAATCAGCCAGTCGCAAAATGGTAAGGCCCAGTTTCTCAATTTAGAGCAGCGCGGTGATGCTTATCACATAGTGAAGCGTGGACCACTGGATACCGATGCATTTCGGCGTGCCTCCTGGAGTGCCGAAACACTGGATCTCGATGATGATGGGTTTGATGAGGTGCTCTTTATCGGCACACGCGCGCATCGATTCTCTGGGTATCGCCTGGTGCTGTACGTTCCTAAGACCCGGCAGACTTTTTCGGTGGAAGTTGAAACCAAAGGTAAACGGCCGGTGCGCGCCCTGTGGTCAGCCAACCTTTTAAAAGGAAATCAAAGACGGATTCGCCGCCTGATGACTGAGAGGGCGAACGCTTTGTTGGCGCAAACCAGTCTAGGTGTTGGATCGGTTGGAAAACTTGCTAAGAAGTAGCCGTTCCTGTCTTCGACTCTTGCTTCTTAGTGTTTGGATCGGTATCGTCTTACGGCGTTCTGATCTTCCGCGTTCCCTGCCTGCATGAATCGCGTCAAATTTGATCAATCTGCGTGCGACTCTTTGCGTGATTGCGTCAAGGAGATCGAAAACAACACAGCTGCGGAAGTTGTAGTGGTCGTCCGCGCGCGGTCGGGCAACTATGTCCACGCGGATTTCCTCTTCGGTGCTGTTCTCTCGTTCTTAGGCCTCCTTTTTCTGCTTTTCTCGCCCTATACCTTTCATCAGGTTTGGGTGGCGATTGATGTGCTGCTTCTGTTCATTTTGGGGAGCGCTCTCTCCAACCGAACTGAAGGCATACGACGGCTGCTTACGACAAGAAAGCTTCGTGCCAATAACGTCAGAACCTCCGCAGCAGCAATGTTCTATGAGGCTGGCGTAGCAAACACCAGTGCAGAGTTGGGGGTTTTAGTGTTTCTGTCACTGTTCGAAAGACGATTGGAGGTAATCTCAGATCGTGGGGTATTGAAAGCGGTGCCGTCTGCGGTTTGGAACGAGGCGCTATTTGAGTTGCACGAGGCCGGGCGAGATCCCGACGTACAGACATTCCTGGAGGCAATCAAAACTTTCGGTACCTCTTTGGCGAAACACTTGCCGGCGACAGAAGATAATCCTGACGAACTGCCAAACCTGCCTCACTTCGAATTCAAATGATTCGAGCTCTTTGCCGCAATCCCCTCAAAGCTGCGAAAACCGGCACCGGGTTCGCACTTCTCACGTTGCTGTGCTCAACCATAGCGTCCCACGAGGTGTTCGCACGAGTTGGTGGAGGGCAGTCTTACGGCGGTGGCGGCGACGGGGGTGGAGACGGTGATGGTGGTGCAATTGTTTGGCTGATATTCCAACTGCTGCGGCTTCTGATCTACCTGACGATTGAGTATCCGGCAGTCGGTATCCCACTGGACATCATAGTAATAGCTGGCGTGATCGTTTTCTTCGTTCGGAGGCCCAAGACAAAAGCCAAGAGTCTAACAGCGGCTGCAGGTTTCGATTCTGTGAACCTTGCTCTGGGTTTTCGTCAGCCCGATCACGGTCATATCGGGAGAGCATTCGACCAGTTGCGGCGATTCGACCCAAATTTTTCGGAGATCGTTTTTACCGATTTTTGCTATGCCCTCTATGCAAAGGCCCACATGACTCGCGCACGCGGCGATGCTGAAATGGATCTTTTGTCCCCATACTTGAGCGTCGAAGCTCGCAACGTTCTTCTAGCGAGACGCGTTGCCGGGTTAGTAGAAGTCAAGGGCGTCATCATTGGCGCGATGACAGTGGTTAATGTGCGCGGACTTGAAAGTCCGGTAGTAAATATCTCATTAGTCTATGAAGCCAACTACACTGAGGTCGTGGATCGAAATACCCCATCTGAGATGACCTACTACGTGCGGGAGCGATGGGATTTGGAACGCCGGCGCGATGTTCTATCACCAGAACCAAAACAGGCCACCGCGCTTCACTGTCCCCGTTGTGGTGCGGCACTGCAAAAGGACACGAACGGTGCGTGTACATTCTGCGGAGCAAGGATTGAGAGTGGCGAGTTTAATTGGTTCGTACGCTCGATTGCGCTGCTGGACAGGGAGGCAAGGGGGCCGTTACTCACAGGCGATGTTCCTGAGGTGGGAACCGATCTCCCTAGTGTCGTGCAGCACGGCTTTGCGGCGGCCCGGGCGACGTTTGAACTGAATCATCCGGAGTTTTCCTGGGGTGAATTTCAAGCACGCGCGAAGTACATCTTTGATGAACTGCAGGCCGCGTGGTCGACGCTCGACTGGGAGCGAGCTCGCCCGTACGAAACGGATAGCGTTTTTCAGATGCACCAGTACTGGATCGATGCGTACAAAAGGGCGAGGTTGCGAAACAAGCTGGACAGCTGTGCGGTCACCGCAATTCAGCCCGTCAAGATCAAAGAAGATGCGTTCTACAACTCGATTACGCTTCGCATCTGGGCCCAAGGCTATGACTATACGGTGAATTCGGCAGATGAGGTCATCAGCGGTTCAAAACACAACCTACGTCGGTGGTCAGAGTACTGGACATTCATCCGGCATCGAAATGCTCAGCCCCTGGCTTCCAAAGACCCCCTAAACTGTCCAAATTGCGCCGCGCCACTCAAGGTCAATGGTGCGGGTATTTGTGAATTCTGCGGCGGCAAGATAACCTCGGGTGAGTTTGATTGGGTCCTGTCGCGTATTGAGCAGGATGAATCTTATTCTGGGTAGAACATCTATTGAGCGCGCCGGGACATCGAACGGTGACTTTCCAGCTCAAATACACCAAATGGAGTTTTCAGTGAAACGCGGTTTTGTACTCTTCTTACTAGTTTGCAGTTTGATTGTGCCGCAGACGCTGCTCGGCGCGGATGTTTCGACGTTCGAACAGCAGCGACGAACCCTGGCGCAAAGACGGGGTACGGCTGCAGCCCCACAACCGGCTCGGCTACCGGAAGCGAATCTACTCAATCGCGTTCTCGCCAACGGCCTCGAGGTGATCGTGCTTGAAGATCATTCGATTCCACTTGTCACGGTAGAGTTAGCCGTTCGCAATGGCTCGTTTACTGAGCCACCGGAGTTGAATGGGCTGTCACATCTCTACGAGCACATGTTCTTTAAGGCCAACCGGGCCATTGCTGACAAAGAGGACTATTTAAGGACCATCGGGCAGCTCGGCATCGCGTACAACGCACAAACCAGGGAGGAGGTGGTCAATTACTACTTCACAACCACCAGCCCGAGTTTGCGGACAGCAATGCAGTTTATGAAGGACTCAGTACGATACCCACGGTTCACGCAGGACGAGTTTGACCGCGAGCGTCAAGTGGTGATCGGCGAGATCGATCGAAACGAATCGAACCCGTTCTTTTATCTGGGCAAAGAGATGACCGAGCGGCTGTTCTATAAGCACCCGAGCCGTAAGAGTCCACTTGGCGATCGGCAAACAGTGTCCCGGGCCACCACGGACATGATGCGTCTAATCCAGTCGCGCTATTACGTCCCCAACAACTCCGCGTTAGTCGTTACCGGCGACGTCGATCCTGAGGAAGTTTTTGCGCTGGCTCGGCAGTTCTACGGAGATTGGGCCCGAGCCGAAGATCCTTTTAAGACGTATCCCATCGTGGAACATCCACCACTTGCAAAGAGCGAGGGTGCGGTGATCACCCAACCGATCGAGAATGTGATTATCAACATTGGGTGGCACGGTCCCTCAATCGGCAAGGATGATGCCGCAACATACGCCGCAGACGTATTCTCCTTTATCCTTACCCAACCCAACTCTCGATTTCAGCGAGCGCTGGTGGACACCGGTCTGGTTACCGGCGTTGGCATTGGCTACTACACGCAACGCAACGTTGGACCGATCAGCATTATTGCGCAGACAACTCCTGACAAAGCGCGTGCCGCAGTGAAAGCAATCTACAACGAGGTTGCCCACTTCAATGACCGGGACTATTTCACAGACGAACAACTTGAAAGTGCCAAGGCCTTGTTGGAAGCAGACGATCTTTTCTCGAGAGAAAAACTGAGCGAGTACGCGCATACGCTGAGTTTCTGGTGGTCGTCAACCGGGCTCGATTATTTTCGCGGGTATCTGGGCCGTCTCCGCGCGACCTCGCGAGCGGACATCGGTCGATATGTGAACACCTACATTCAAGGCAGGCCGCATGTCGGGCTGGCCTTGATGTCGGAAAGTGCACAAGCTGAGGTAAAGCTACAACCTGAAGAGTTGGTGGGCAGTGATGGCAAGTAACGAGAAGAAAGATTTGAAGAGAAGATTCATGGTGTCATCTCGATTAATCCGAACGTTCACTCGCGGAGTTTTAGCATCTGTTTTTCTGGGCGTCACAGCGCTGGCTCAAACACAGCCCGCATCTCATGCACAGCCGGTAAGGAATGTTCAGGACGTTCAAAGCGTCGTTGCCAACCAGGCCGCACTGGTTACCGAGTTCGAAGTCAATGGGCTGAAGGTGTTGGTGAAACGTCGTGAAGGCAGTCTCACCGTAGCTGCCGGTCTGTTCATTCGCGGTGGTTCCCAGAATATCACTTCACAAAACGCCGGCATCGAGGTGCTGATGCTGGCATCAGCTACAGAAGGCAGTGTTAGCTTTCCGCGAGCTCGGTTGCGGAGCGAATTAGCCCGTATGGGAACTCAACTTGGCTCTTCCTCCAACTACGACTATTCAGTCCTGGCGCTCGGTTGCACACGTCCAAACTTTGAACGTTCGTGGCAGCTATTCACCGATGTTGCCTTGCGCCCATCGTTCACGGCTGAGGATGTCTCGTTGACGCAGGCTCGGATGGTGTCGTCTCTGCGCGACGATACCGACGATCCCGACACGTACCTCCAGCGTTTACAGGAACGCGTGGCATACGCCGGCCATCCTTATTTGAATAGAGCGGAGGGTACGGCCGAAAGCGTGGCGCGCCTAACTCCGCAAGATCTCCGTAACCATCATCAGAAGGTGATGCAAATGTCTCGACTCTTGTTGGTGATTGTCGGTGATCTGGATCCCGCGCAAATACGCTCAGCGGTTACTAGTGCGTTTGGAAAGTTGCCACGTGGCGACTACCGCCCGTCGCAGCCTCGACAATTGTCTTTTGAAAGATCTACCGTTGAAGTCACACCGCGGGGCTTGCCTACCAACTACATTCAAGGGCTGTTTGCCGCGCCGGCGTTGACTTCGCCTGATATTTACGCGATGAGAGTGGCAAGCTCGATTCTGCGGGATCGCATCTTCGAGGAAGTGAGAGTGCGGCGCAACCTTTCGTATGCACCCAGTGCGTTTCTTGGTTCCCAGGGGGCGAACATTGGCGGCCTGTACGTGACAGCTGTAAATGCTAATCAAGCAGTACGAGTGATGCTGAACGAGATCTCGCGGCTGCAGAACGAACAGGTCAGCGCGCAGGACATAGAATCAGTTGTGGCGCAGTTTTTGACCAGCTACTACATGGGGCAGGAAACTAATGCGGCACAGTCTGCTGAACTGGCGCAGTACGAAATGATCGGTGGCGGTTGGCGCAACTCAGTGGCCTTTATCGAGCGCGTGAAGGCGGTGACTCCGGCAGACGTTCAAAACGTGGCACGCAAATACATGCGGAACGTGCAGTTTGTTGTACTTGGCGACCCGAACCGCATTGACAGTACTGTATTTACTGCGGCGGGAAATTGAGCAGGCCCCCTGATCTTCGCCTTGGCCTCTCTTGGTTTGTTGTCAAAGTCCAAAGGACTATTTCCCAACCTCGCTCATTAACTTCTCATACAGTTTGCGATCGAGTTGTCGTAGGGTTCGTGCCTGTGCAAACCCCAGCGTCTGATTTCCAGATTCGTAATAGGCAAGTGCGAGGTTGTAGTAGACCTCAGCATTCGATGGTTCCAGCCTGGCCGCTTCATTGTAAGCCTCAATTGCCGCCGCCAGCTTTCCGTCGTAGTAGTAGGCATCGCCAAGTTTGTTGTAGATGTCTGCGGATTCAGGCTGGAGTTGCAGCGCCTGCTGATAAGCATCGATCGCTTCTCGATTCTTCCCTTGTTTCACCTTGCAGTAGCCCACTTGCACCCAAGCGTCTGCGTGCCTTGGATTGCGGTTGACCGCATTCTCGAAATACCCGACAGCATTGTCGTAGTTTCCCAACCATAACGAATCTAATCCGGATCGGTAGAGGGTTTCTGCAAGGTCAACAGTTCGGTCACGGCCCCGCGAGGTAGAAAGCGGTCGTAAGTTCCCAGGGTTCAGCTCTCCTACGCGCGCCGAGGAGATCGCAAGATTGATATTCTGCCCGTTGGTGACCTTTACCGTGACTACACCGACTACTTGCCCTTTTAGATTAAAGACCGGGCTGCCGCTGTTTCCGTGAGATATAGGCGCGGTGATCTGAATGATCCGCCCGACGTTAGGCACCTCACGAACTGCTGAGACTATGCCGTTGGCAACCGAACCTTCCAGGCGCAACGGGTTACCGATCACCACGATGGTTTCGCCTTCTTCGGGGAGTTTCGTCCCGAGTTCAATTGGGCGTGCTCGCTCTGGCGGCATAGTCACGCTCAGGATCGCGAGATCACCTTCCTCGTCAACCGCGAGCAATCCGGTTACCGGATAGATTCGGCCCTTGCCTTCGAGCGTTTTTATTTCGCCCCGCACCGCCCCGCGAACAACGTGATAGTTCGTGACGATTTGACCAGGGCGCAGGAAAAAGCCGCTGCCAGTCATTAGTGGTTCGCCCTTACTGTCGTACGTGGCAATCGCGACGACAGATGGTTTCACCCGGCGAACGAGCTCCGGCAGTGTCTCCTGAGCGAACGAAATATTGGCGCTGGACGTCAGCAGAAGAAAAACAAGGAGAGCCGAGAACGAGAGGGGGGATATTCTTTTGTAAATCATCGTTAACTACCACTGAGAACGGGGGAGTTGAAATGCTAAAGGCGAGCTGTAACACCTGTTGTGTGTCGCTTCGCCAGTTGATTGTCTGGATATAAGAACCCGGCGCAACTCGGGGAAAGCTGCTCGGCCATTCTAATACAAGCAAGGCGATTTTTTGAATCAATTTTATTCGTTACTTAAATAAAGAAAGGACCGCCGGCTTGGCGGTCCCTAACTTAGATTGATTACGCTAAGCCTTACTCTGGTCGGGTTATCTCAACGAAGCCAATGCGCGGTCCGCGCGGCATAGTGAGAGCAGCTGTTGCGTCTTCCATGGTAACGAGCAAACCAAAGTCCTTTAAGGTCGTCTCTGATTTGATTTCCGCTTCATTACGTCCAGGTGCATTTACAACCTGGCCAAGCTTCACGTATTGGTTATCGGGTGATACTGCCCACAACGAGAAGATCTGACCAGCAGGAACCTCTTTCAATTCGTGAAACCTCATTTTCACTTCAGTGGGTCCATCCTTACGAGGCGTGATGAAGACGTTCGCGCGTGCGCCTTCCAATGGTCCGCTAAAGTTCACCTTTAGTTTGGTGTCGTCGCCCTTCTCGTAAGCCGGGATATTGAGCATCGGAACCGTATAGGCTGAAGCGGGCGTGGTTCCGGTTGTTGTGGTGGCGCCGACTCTCTCGCCGACTGGTGTCATTGTGTGTGGAATTACCGCGAAGCCTTCCGGCACAGCACTGCGGAAGAACACTTTCGTATTCGGGTCATAGGCAGTCAGGCTTGCCTCTGGTGAGGCTATCAACATGAACCGGTTCAGCGGTGTGGTGGCCTCGAACGTCGCGGCGCCATTGGCCACCGTAACGGGCCCAAGAGAAGTTATTTTGCCTGTTTCGTCAACGGCATAAAGGCTTAAAGTGGATGCGTCTGCTGGCACGCCAGAAAGGTTCAGTTTAATCCTCGTTCCCGCGTCGTCTCGGAGAATCGTGGCGACGCCAGTCGCATTCTGGATCGTGACTGGATTTAAGGTGACTGTTACTTCTTTGCCTACTGGATACTCTATTACTGTGAAGGTCCCGTTGGGATGTTGAACTGTTTTGGTGACCGTGGTTGGTGTTTGCGTGACGGTAGTGGTCGTGGGCTGCTGTGCCAGCGATACTGCTGCTGTTGAAAGAACCAGAGCCACTCCCGCTATTAGAGTTGCTGCTTTCGTACTCATGAGTCTTAATGCTCCTCCTTGTTTTTCGTTGTCCATTACCGCGCTAAAGGGTTACCCCGGGGAGACCTGCGGACTAACGCACTATTCATTTTGGCAATAACAATGCCAGTTTTCCGAAGTTTTGGAGAGGGGCTTAAAGCGCTGTAGAAGTGGACTAGACAAAGAGAGTGGCTGGTCGTGATGCAAGGAAATGCGACACAGAACGATACACGTGTACCCTTTCGTCTTTTGGCGCTCGATTAGTACGAGTGTAGGTCCTGAATTGCTTTGGCGACGTTCGCCGCCTGCGGCAGGATCGCATCCTCCAAATCTGGAGCGTACGCAACAAAAGTGTCGAGTGCCGCCACTCGGCGCACGGGAGCGTCAAGGTATTCAAACAGTTCTCCAGAAATGCGAGCTGCGATTTCAGCTCCGTACCCAAACGATAGCGAGTCCTCGTGCGCGACGATGACTCTATTCGTTTTCTTTACCGAGCGGACGATCGTATCCCAGTCGTAAGGGGCCAAAGTGCGAAGATCTATGATTTCAACACTGATGCCTTGCTGCTCCACCTGTTTTGCCGCCACTAATGAACGCTGCACCAGCGCGCCGTAGGTGACAATTGTTAGATCGTTCCCTTCTCGGACTGTCTTGGCTTTACCGAGTGGAATCATGAAGTCGTCCGGAGGATACTGCGACTTGTTGTATGCCTGGCGATACAGGTGCTTATGCTCCAGGAACAGCACCGGATCGTCGCAACGTATGGATGTACGCAGTAGACCATTCGCATCCAGAGCATTTGAAGGATAAACCACTCGTAAGCCGGGGATCTGTGTAAACGTGGAGACCCCGGATTGCGAGTGGTATATGGCGCCACCCTTCAAATATCCGCCAATTGGAACCCTAATGACCAGAGGGGCCTTCCAATCTCCCGCTGAGCGCCAACGCAGTAATGCCAGTTCGTTCCGGATTTGGTGCATTGCCGGCCAGATATAATCAAAGAACTGTATCTCGACTACCGGTTTCAAACCTCGAGTTGCCATTCCGATGGCGCGGCCGACGATGTTGGCTTCTGCAAGTGGTGAGTTGTAGACGCGAGCGCTGCCAAACTTCCGTTGCAGATTCGCGGTGACCTTGAAGACGCCACCTTTGCCCTTAACCCGCTCAAGGTAACCTTCGCGGGAACAGTCGGCGACATCTTCTCCGAAAATGAAGATCTTCGGATCGCGGGCCATCTCAGTGTGCAGACAGCGGTTGATAAGATCCACCATCGTACCAGCGTTGCCCGTGAGCTTCGCACGATCTTCAGTGTCGAATTCTTTCGATGTGGGATCGACGTCGGGTGAGAAGACGAATTCAGTCGCGGTTTCAGGGGCTGGTTGCGGGCTCGCGAGTGCTTCATCGGCGGCGGCGGCGATTTCTGCATCCGCTTTGTCCTTAATTTGCTGCAGGCTGTCCTGGTTAATGATGCCCTGGTCAATCAACTGAGCGCCAAATCGTTTGATCGGATCCCGTTCTGAATCTGCCGTCCGCTCTTCATCCGGTCGATAGAGCTTTTCGTCATCAGAAAGCGAATGCGAATAAGGTCTGATGACCTTCGCATGGACGAGAGCAGCGCCTTTTCGTGTCCGACAATAGTCTACCGCGCGTCGGAGGGCTGCCAGTGAATCAAGTACATCAGTACCGTCACAGCGCTCGACGTGTAAGTTGGGGAAGCCTTCGACTAGCCGAGAAAAATCACCGCCGGCGGTCTGCACCTCAACAGGCACGCTGATCGCGTATCCGTTGTCCTCAACGAGGAACAGAACCGGTAGCTTAAGGTTGCAGGCAGTATTCAGCGCTTCCCACGTTTCGCCTTCGCTGGTCGTGCCTTCTCCCAGTGAGACATACACCACTTCATCATCGTGAAAGTTCTTCAGCCGTTGTCTCAGCTCTTTTACAAGACCCACTCGGTAGCCTGCCTCGGCGCACCCAACCGCTTGCAAACACTGTGTGCCGGTAGGTGAGGACTGCGAAACAATGTTCAGCTTCTTATGACCCCAATGGGAGGGCATCTGTCTGCCGTGCGAATTCGGATCTTTCTCTGCGGCGACGGCAGAAAGCAGTTGCTCGAGAGGAGTCATGCCGAGTTGTAAGCAGAGCGCACGATCCCGATAGTACGGATAAAACCAGTCATAGCCTGGCTTGAGCACTGTCCCTGCGGCCACTAACACGGCCTCGTGGCCGGCACCACTGATTTGAAAGAAGATTCTATTCTGGTTCTTGAGTTGTATCTCTTTGTCGTCCAGTCGTCTCGAGAGATACATGGTTCTGAAGATGCCGATCATCTGGTCACGACTGAGTCCGTGATCGTCGCGCCTGGTTGGTTCGGGCCTTGGTACTAAACGCTTAGGAACCGCGACAGTTGTCTGTTTGGCCGGTTCTGGTTTGGCCACAGGTGCGACGGCAACATCCGCCGCAGTGTTTTCGGTCTTTCGAACCAGTTTCAGTACTTTTGTGTCAGTCTTCATAATCAGTAGATAAGGTCATCCGGTATTCATCGGCCATGCCCGGGTGGCCGTGTGCAACGGCGGCTGTTATTCCGCGTTGGTATGCATCTTTCGCTTTGTCACGTTGTCCGGTACGTTCGTAGGCTCGCGCCAGCATTCCAAAAGCGTTGCCTTCGTCGTCTGACAACTCGATATAACGATCCAAGGTCTCAATCAGATCTGGATCAGCGCCGAGCTTTTCGTACTCTTTCGCGAGTCCAAACAGTATGGTGGTGTTCACCGGGTCGTTCACCAACATCTGTTTGAAAATGTCAATCCTTGTCGTCACGTTAATAAGGCCATTGGGCCTTAGATCTTTGATCTTAGGTCTTTGTTCGTTGTTCGTAGTTGATTGTTCGTAGTTTGGGGGAATCACGAACCACTAACAACAAACCACTAACCAACAAACCACGAACTATTTGCCAATGATCAGTTTCGCGATCGTTTGCAGCTGCATATTCGAAGTGCCTTCGTAAATCGCACCAATTTTCGAATCGCGCCAGAACTTCTCCACCGGATAGTCCTTTACAAACCCGTAGCCGCCGTACAGCTCGATTGCCATTGAACTGATCTTCTCGGCTGCACGCGAGGCATAAAGCTTTGCAATTGCAGCCTCTTTGACGAAATTCATGCCTGCGTCTTTCATGCGCGCGGCGTTATATACAAGCAGTCGTGCAGCTTCGAGCTCGGTAGCCATCTCCGCCAATTGAAACTGCACGCCTTGAAACTGATTTATAGACTTTCCAAATTGCTGACGTTCGCTAGTATAGGCAAGAGCAGCCTCTAGCGCGCCCCGGGCTATTCCAATCATCTGTGCCCCGATACCGATGCGTCCTTCGTTCAGCGTTTCGATCGAGACCTTATAACCCTTGCCAACCTCACCGAGTACATTCTCCGTCGGCACTTTGCAATCTTCTAGAATCAGCTCCGTTGTCGAGGACGCGCGAATACCTAACTTGTTCTCCTTTTTGCCAACGCTGAAGCCCTCGAAACCTCTTTCAACAATGAATGCAGTGATACCACGATAACCTGCTTCCGGATTTGCATTGGCAAAAAGAACAAAGATATCAGCCTCATTGCCGTTTGTGATCCAAAGTTTTTGGCCGTTAACTAGATAGTGGTCGCCTTTGTCGACTGCTCTGGTCTGCATCGCAAATGCATCAGAGCCTGAACCAGCCTCAGAGAGTGCGTAGGCGCCAACGCTCTTGCTCGCGAGTTGCGGCAGGTAGCGTTCTTTCTGATCCTGATTGCCCCAGCGAATCAATGCGTTATTAACCAGGGTGTTTTGTACATCTACAAATACGCCGACAGAGGCGTCAACTCGCGACAGTTCTTCGACTGCGAGAATTGCGGTGAAGAAGGAACCGCCCGCTCCGCCGAACGCTTCGGGTGTTTCGATGCCCATCAGGCCGAGGTCGAAACACTGCATGATTAGTGCGGGATCGAGCTTCGCATCCTCATCCATTTTTTCGACCCGCGGGCGTAATTCGCCTTCAGCAAACTCGCGCACGCTTGCGCGAAACATCTGTTCGTCTTCAGATAGAGACGTTAATGGAAGCATGCTTGATTGTTCTACAGCTGTTTGGGTTTGACTCATCACTCCTCATGTTCTGGCTCTGGGAGGCGCCAGCGCCGTTTAGGGGTCCTGCTTGACGTTGGAAGAGAACTTTGATTAGGACACTCATCATATTAAAGGCGACATAGAAAAGGCAAAAGGGCAGAGGGTCAGAGGGGCGAGGTCAGAGGTCGGAGGTCAGAGGTCAGAAGTCAGAGTCTAGCCCAAATGAGAAATGGAAAATGAGAGATGGAAAATGGAAAATTGGTCAGTGGTCATTGCTCATTAGTCAGTGGTTAGTGGTTAGTCATGTAATTTTCCATTTCTCATTTCGTCCTCTCTACGTCTCTCGTTACCTCTGATGTGCTCTGTGGTTTACGATTTCTGCTGCGCGAGATTCACCACCGAAGACACAGAGACGGAACGGAGACACGGAGAAGGATGAAAAATGGGAAATGAGAAATGCGAAATGGAAAATCATATGACCAATGACGATGTAACCCTGACTTCTGACTTCTGGCTTCTGGCTTCTGGCTTCTGACTTCTGACTTCTGACCTCTGACCTCTGACTTCTGACAATGGCATTCGCCTTGCTCGTCATTCGACAGCGGTGCATGATAGACATCAAACACATCGCGTTTGTCACAGGAAATAACTGATGAGTAAAGAAACCGTGCGAGCAAAGCCCGGAAAGCGATTTGCTCCTATCGGAATAATTTTTGGCATCCTCGGGTTGCTGCTTTTTGCTTATTTTGTCCGCCGGGCTGGAGTGACAAGAATCCTTGATGGAATCGGACGGCTCGGTTTCGGATTCTTCCTGATTATCCTGATCTCCTCCGTCCGCCACACAGTACGCTCACTTGCCTGGACAAAATGTTTTGAACCGCCGTATCAGCTGCGGTTTCGAGATGCATTTGCGGCCCGCTTGATGGGGGATGCCCTGGGGAACATCGTTCCATTGGCCAGTGCCGCTGTGTCGGAGCCGTCGAAAGCAGCATTTGTCCGACACCGAGTGCCACTGCTTGCTGGACTACCCGCAATTGCGCTCGAAAACATTTTTTACAGTCTCTCCGCGGTTTTGCTGATCTTCTCAGGAAGTGCAGCACTTCTGCTCAGCTTTCCGCTCAAGGCGCCGCTTCGATACGCAACAATCAGCGCGTTGGTTGTAACCGCCTGCATAGTGCCAATCGGGTATCTTGTGATCAAAAAGCAGTGGAGGTTTCTCAGCAAAGGGTTGGCGCTCCTTGGAAAGCGACGCGTCAGGACGACTTGGGTTGAAAGTGGCATTCCGCGCGCCAGGATTTTCGAAGATCGAGTCTATGGTTTCTACGGGAGGAATAAGAATCGTCTGCTTCCAATCTTTGCTTTGGAGCTCGTCTTCCATATGGCCGGAATTGCCGAAGTCTATACGGTACTTTCCTTTATCAGCGATCAACCGCCGACATTGCTAATGGCCTTTATTCTCGAGTCGGTTAATCGCGTGATCAATGTGGCCTTTAAGTTCATACCGCTGAGACTGGGCGTTGATGAAGGGGGAACGGAGATGGTGTCTACGGTTCTAGGTTTGACGAAGGCCACCGGAGTAACCTTGGCAATCATTCGCAAAGGCCGAGATCTCTTCTGGACAGGTGTCGGAGTCATACTGATGGTTCGCCGGGGTTTATCGCTTAAGGAGCTTGCAGAAAAGAGAGAGGAAGCCGTCGCAGCGATTGCTGATCCAACATGAGGATCGACAGAGGTCGGAGAAGACAGAAGACAGAAGACAGAAGACAGAAGACAGAAGACAGTAGTTACATCGTTTTGGTCATTGGTCATTGCTCATTGGTCATTTGGTCATCGGTCATTCGGTCATCCGCCTACACACGGCAGAGACTGTGTCAAAACAATAGATCCTACACACGGCAGTGTGTAGTGTTTTTTAGATCCAGCCTACTGGAGGAACGCCGCCCCCCCCTTTATCTCAACGTTGCCGACTCAGAAGCTTCATCGAAATTGAGGGTTCTGAATGTCACCCGTCTTCTGAGTTGGTATTGTTGAGAAAAAAAGAAGGGGGGTGGCGCGTCTTTGTAGGTTGGATCTAAAAAGCACTACACACTGCCGTGTGTAGGATTTCGTTGGTTCACCAAGACGGATGACCCCCTTAGTCTTTCAAAGTGACCAATGACCGAATGACCAATGACCAATGACGATGTAACACTGACCTGTGACTATTCGTAGGCGAGTGCTTGGACCGCATCAAGATTCGAGGCGCGAAGAGCCGGGTACAGTGCACCCAGAGCACCGCCCAACATCCCAATCGCTGCTGCAGTTAGTGCCCACTGCCATGTGAATTGAAACTGCAGACCATAAACTCTGTGAATGAGGAAGCCTGCGATGAACGAAACCACAAAACCAACCAGCAATCCGATAACACTGATCAGCAGAGCCTCTTTTTCAATCACTCCCACGATGTAGCCACGCGAGGCGCCAAGCGCTTTCAAAATACCGATCTCACGCGTGCGCTCTGTTATGGTCGTGTACATTGCCAACATCACCACCAGGCCACTCACAACCGCCGCAAGAATCACAAGTACATTCAGAAAAACGCCGAGATAGGGAATGCTCTTCTCAAAACTCGCGAACACCTCGTCGGTAAACTGGATCTTGTTTCCCGGGATCTGCTCATCCATGCGCTTTGCAACCTCTTCACGTGACATTCCTTCACGAACCTTGACCAGAATGTATGTACATCTGCCAGTTGAGCCTAAAGCCTCCTGCATCCCCGCCAGAGTTGTTTTGACCCTAGCTGTGGATTCCGGCGAATAAATGCCAACTACCCGGTATGGCCTGTTAGCGACCAACGATAGCGTGCTGCCAACAACCAGATTGTTGTTTCGTGCTTTAACCAAGTCCACGACGATTTCGTCATTCGCTAGCGGCGAACGCCCGGCGGTCAACTCAAGTCCGTTTACCCGAGCATAGTCTTCCCACTCGACTCCCTCCACGCGCTCAAATCCAAATCCGCGATCGCTTTGCAGCACGTCAAGAATTACGGGCAGGGCTGCCTCGACGCCATCAATCTGTTCGAGAAGTTCTACGTACCGGACGCTGAGATTGGCGCTGGAGCTAGTCAACTGCATTGAGCCCGGTCGCGTGAAGATTATCTCGGCGCGGAGGTTGGCCGCACGCCGCTCCAGATCATCGGACATACCGCGAGCCAACCCGGTGAAGAGCATGACAAGACAGACACCCAGCGCAATTCCCACGACACTAACAAGGGTCCGAATCGGGCGCTGCCTGATGTTAGATGTAATTAGATTGTCCATCGACTTATCGAATTGAATCTGCGGCCCATACGATAAGCGATCTTTTCCTACAGCACCAAAGACATAAGATAGCTTTGCAGTGACGCTCAACAAAATCCTCCACACGGCAGTGTGGAGATGCGTTCAGATCCTACCTACAACAGCCGAACACTTCCTCGACCACCGCCGGGTGGAGGATTATTTTCCAACCTGGTCTTGCCCTATGAAGAATTCGTTTCAAATTCAGCCAGACATTTGGATCGTCTCTTGCAAGTTCGCCAGTGTAATCGAAGCAGCGTTTATGATGAGGCCCACCGCAACATCTCGAACAAGGAAAGCTGTCTGACGTGATTAAGCAAGGTGAATACGAGGTTTTGACTTCGACAGTGATCCCGGGCACCCGATTAAGGTGGTCCAGCTTAATACGTCAGGTGAGCGCGACACGTTGCACCGTCCTCGCACTGGTCGTGTTCTCTTTTTGTGGATTCGGATTGCGGGCGCATAAGTTGGGGGCAATAGGATTTGCTGAGGATGAAATGAATAAGCTCGACGCTATCGAAGCTTACAACCGCGGCGACATCTCTGCGAACGCTGAACACCCCATGCTCATGAAGTTGTTGATGATGATAACAGTGAATGTTGCCAGGTCCACACCTGTCGGTAGCGGTCTAAAGCTTAGTGATGAAACCGCTCTGAGATTGCCGAATGCGCTGTTCGGAACACTCACCTTGCTCCCGCTCTTTGTGCTGACTGCCGCACTCTTTGACCGTTGGACCGGTTTACTAGCCGCAGGGTTCTGGGCCTTCAGCATAAACGCCATTACTATTAATCGAATTGGCAAAGAAGACACGCTGCTCGTGTTTTTCATGCTATTAGCATTCTACTTTTACGTGCGAGCGAAGCAGATCACTCCTCATGATCCGAAGGTCAGACGTCCATTTTATGTATTAAGTGCAATTTCGTTTGGATTGATGCTCGCCTCAAAGTACTTTCCGCACTACTTTGGTCTGAACGCGTTGTACCATCACAACTTTTATATCCGTAGACGCGAGCCAGGCGACCCAAGCGGCAAGGCTCCGGCCCTCTTTTTCCTTGTCATTCCGATCGCGTTCCTGATCGCAAATCCCGCAGTGTTGTTACCGCAGGTCTGGACCTATCTAATTGCATATATGGGGGAAAAGCTACTTGTGCACACCGGGTACTTCTTCGCCGGTGAGTTGTACCGAAACCAAATGTCGGCGAGCCCGTTTTGGGGGACACCGATATATTTCTATGTGTTGTTTATGGCGATCAAGATCCCGCTGGTGGAACTCGCCGCGTTTTTAGTTGGTCTGGTAGTAGCCTTCAGCCGTTGGCGAACCCCGAGTTACGTGTTCGTTTTATTAATGCTCATACTGTGGATTGTTCCTTACTCGCTGGCTGGTTCGAAGTGGTTGCGCTATACCCTGTCGCTGATGCCTTTCTTCTACATGTTGGCATCGATCGGTGCAGTTGAAATCGCCAGAGCTGTTCTCAGGACGTTTCCAAGGCTCAAAGAGATCCACGCGATTGTCTTACTCGGGACGATATTGATCTTTCTTGTCTTGCCGGGCCTTTTCGCATATGCCAGCGGGCCACACTACGCGCTGTACACTAATGCTATCGGCGTGGGAAAGGCTGGGTACTATTTCCCGCATGATGAGTTTTACGACGATGGCTTACGTGAAGCGATACAGTTCGTCTGTAACACGGCGCCACCGGGTGCGACCATAGCTAACGAGACACCCGCGGTTGTGCGCTACTACCTGAATAGATTCAACAGAACCGATTTACGGTCCAGGACGATCTCTGCAGCCGATTTTGATCCCGCCGCTTTGAGTGGATCCGCGTTCGTCATCGTGCAGCGTGGACGAATCTATTTCGAGAATCGCGACAAACTTGATTACATTCGCGGCAACTTTCTGAAGATCCATGAGGTTACAATTGGACCCGATCAATTGATAGCCGCGGAAGTATTTGTGAACCAACAAATTCGAGAGGATTCTCAAGATTCACAGGATTAAGAAAAGCGAGCGCCTTGCCACTCTGGCTGGAATTTTCGGTACTTCGTGACCAACGAGATCCTACACACGGCAGTGTGTAGTGCTTTTTAGATCCAGCCTACGAAGACGTGCCACCGCCCCCTTTTTTTCAACAATACCAACTCAGAAGATGGGTGACATTCAGAACCCTCAACTTCACCCACTGCAATTTCGACGGAGCTGCTGAGTCGGGAATGTTGAAGAAAAAATAGGGGGGCGGTGTCCGTTCTAGTAGGTCGGATCTGAACAACACTACACACTGCCGTGGGTAGGATTTGGTTGTTGGTCCGTGTAACAGCTTTTTTGACACAATCTCTTCCGTGTGTAGGATTTCGTTGGTTCATCAAGACCAGTACCGGATAGTTTTCACACAACCTCATATGACCACAGAGTTCACGGAGAGAAAGAGTCGCACAGAGAAAATGAATTTAGGACACTACTTCGATTTCACCTAGGTTGATTTGGCGTCAATCGAGGGATAAGTTAGTCTTTGCGCATGCACGTCAACCGGAGGCCGGTTTACCTTCTTGTCCTTCTGCTTCTATTAGCCGTCGCGCCATTGACCGGCGGCAGCGCCAACTCGCGTGTCCATATCACGATTCTTGGCACTACGGATCTTCACGGCAACATCTACCCGATCGATTACTACACGAACAAGGCAGACAACCGCGGGCTGGCCAAGATCGCAACCTTAATTGGACGCGTCCGTAAAGAGAACCCAAATGTCCTGCTCATCGATTCCGGTGATACCATCCAGGGCACGCCACTCGCCTACTACCACAACAAGAAAAACAATACGCCACCTGACCCGATGATGCTGGTGATGAGCTCATTAGGGTTCGACGCGATGGCTGTGGGCAACCACGAGTACAACTTCGGATTGAAAGTGCTTGAAAAGGCGCGTAATGAAGCTAAGTTTCCCTGGTTATCGGCTAACACGTACGAAGTTGGCACTGAGAAGAATCGATACCAACCTTACTTGCTGAAGGAGATTGCCGGCGTACGTGTCGGTGTACTCGGATTAACGACGCCCGGAATACCAAACTGGGAAAACGTTCCCAATTATGCTGGCCTTGAGTTCCGTGAGCCTCTGCTTGAAGCACGGAAGTGGGTACCGGTATTACGCGAGAAAGAAGGCGCCGATGTTGTCATAGTCGCGATGCACATGGGCATTGAAGAGGATCTTCGCACCGGCGAGATTAATCCGAGCCAGGTTACTAATGAGAACCAGGCAGTGGCCATCGCCAGGGGAGTCCCGGGAATTGACGTGATTTTCATGGGCCACACGCATCGTGAAGTACCCTCCGTCACGATCAACGGAGTTCTGCTGACGCAGGCGAACCACTGGGGTCGGCATCTGGCACGCGCTGACCTCTATCTAGAACAGATGGAGGGGAAGTGGCGCATCTATGCACGGGCAGCCCGAACTATGGCAAACGACGACAGAATCGAACCCGACCCGATGGTGTTGAAACTAGCCGAACCATACGACCGTGAGACGCAATCGTGGCTTGCGCGTCCAATTGGCGAGTCGGCGGCGGAATTAACTGCGCGTGAAGCCCGCTTTCGCGATACCGCAATACTTGATCTGATTCAGAAGGTACAATTGGAGGTAGGCAAAGCTGACGTTTCAATGGCCGCAAGTTTTAACCCGCAGGCACGAATCGCAAAGGGGCCAGTCACCGTTCGAGATATTGCCGGCCTCTATGTCTACGAGAACACGCTAGTGGTCTTGGAGGTGACTGGAGAACAATTGAAGGACGCGCTCGAACACTCTGCTCGTTACTTTCGTGTCTACGAACCGGGGAAAGCGCCCGCGGATCTAATTGACGAGAAGATTCCCGCTTACAATTTTGATCTTGCCGAAGGTGTGACTTACGAATTGGACATTTCTAAGCCACATGGCCAGCGTATTCAGAACCTTCGTTTCAAAGGTAGTCCGGTCCAGCCTGAGCAGAAGTTCCGCTTAGCCACGAATAACTATCGCGTGAATGGTGGCGGTGGTTACACCATGTACAAGGACGCGCCGGTGCTCTATCGATCTGGTGAAGAGATTAGGGAGCTAATAATAGACTGGCTCGAGAGGCACAAGACAGTACCATCAGAACCTTCCAATAACTGGAAGCTATTGCCGCAGGTTAACTGAGCCGTCAAAGCCATGGCGTCAAGCGCGGGTAGCCAAGAACAAATTGACGGGTTGAGTTTGAGGCTCGCGTCCCCGGCAGATGATGAGTTCTTGTTACGCCTGTACGGCAGCACACGGTTGGAAGAGTTGAATGGTTTAGGGTGGGACGAACAGCAGAAGCAAGCTTTCATTCTGATGCAGTTTATTGCCCAGAGGCGATGCTACCCTGAGGCTGAAAACCAGATCGTGTTGCTGCATCAAAAGGCAATCGGTCGAATGCTGGTGCGCCGTACCGATGACGCCGTCCTGCTCGTTGACATTTCTTTGATACCCGAGCACCGAAACATGGGTATTGGTTCTGTTTTACTCAAACAACTTCAGCAGGAAGCTATTGCTAAGCAGAAGCCGGTCCAATTGCATGTGTTGAAGACTAGTGCTGCGCTACGACTTTACGAAAGGCTCGCGTTTGTGAAGATTGGAGAGGATGGGGCATATCTCGAGATGGTTTGGTCGCCGTTATCATCATGAGGTATTCCAAAGTATTCCAAAGCAAAAATCTATGAATTCAGCATTAACATACTCAGCGTTGGCAGAAAGTATTAATACAAAGTTTCAAGCGCAACTAGACGAAAGACAACTCATCGAACTGGAGTTGGTAGAAGTGTCAGAGCCGACGATCACGCCGGGCCAGGAACAGTTCTCGCTGGTATTTCGCGGTCCTAAGGAGTTTTTCCTTGGGCAGGGCACCCGGGAAATGGAACATCAGCAGTTGGGCCAGTTCCAGCTTTTCATTGTTCCAATCCGCGAGGATGCCCTCGGTTATTACTACGAAGCAGTTTTCAACCGGATAAATTGACACTCAAGTGGACTCTGCGCAAACCAATAGCCCGCGAAGTTTATCCGGCATTAATCCGGGCATTAACCTTAGATCCGTTCAGGCCGAGGATTTTGAGTTTTTACTTGAGGTCTACGCAGTAACCAGACGTGACGAGATGGGAATGGTCCCCTGGGACGATGAGCAACGTCGTGCCTTTCTCGCTTCACAATTCACCGCCCAGCAGGAGCATTACCGAAAGACATATCCGCACGCGCAGCATCAGATCGTTTTGCTTGGCGAGGAAATGGCAGGTCGCATCTACGTTGCCCGGCTTGACGAAGAAATCCGGATAATCGATCTCATCATCCTTCCCGTGTACAGAGGAAGGGGTATCGGCGGCCAGTTAATTACACGACTGCAATCCGAGGGTTCTGAAGCGAAGAAACCGTTGCGAGTTTACGTAGAGAGTTTTAACCCGGCGCTGAGTTTCTTCGAAAAACGAGGGTTTAAACAGATAGGCGAGCACGGCTTTCATCTCTTGATGGAACGGAAAGCCGAATAGGCAGCCGGTTGTGACGAAGATCTATGGATGCAGATGGTTGATAACCGCTTCGTAGTGACGAACGCTCTTGTCTTTGGTCATGCCAGGTACCAGCAGGAGCGAAAACAACCCCAGTTCCTTATGTTCAATTATGTAGGTGTCTTGGTTTAAGGCTTTGGCGGTCTTGGCACGAAAGCTCAACGTAAAACCTTCCTTATGAGCCGGAACCCCTTTGTAGCGGTGCAGGTCAGTCACAGCAACCAGGCTAACGGGGAACTCTGCCGCGCCCTTCTTTATTAAGAAGGTGGTGTTCAGTTGTGATTCGAAGAGGGATTTCTTAAGCCCATAGCCGGCCGCCGCTGGCTTTGTAGTAATTCCCGCTTCTCGAGCCGACTTGGCGGAGACACTGAGCGGCACTCCGGCGGCGAGCGCAACGATAGTACCTTTTTTGATGAAATCTCGACGCGAAGTAGCCATCTGATCGTGCTCCTTTTGCAAAAGTCTGGAACGTGCAGAGCGTGATGAAGGCGCGCAGTCTATTGCTTCTCTAATAAAGTTGCAACAAAAAAGTTGGGCCTATGTTGTCCGAGACACGATTATTGCCGATCCTTGAAAAAATCCTTGTATTGAGATTGCGTTCAGGATATATTCCGCGCCGCACAAAATCTGTTGGCGGGATTCGGGCGATTCAGAGCTTACCCGGAAAGCCTCGCAGGTAAAGTCTTCAGCAGATCCGCTTCAGCCTTTTTAACGCTGTAAACAATCATAATTCGCTAACTGAGCGACCGAACGGACGAGACTGGTTCCCCGACTGAGATAACCGTCTAAACTCGCGCACAGAGTCCCGTGTCCCTGAGGAGGAAATAGACAGTGGCCCAACCATATGTAGGCGAGATCAGAATGTTTGGCGGAAACTTTGCCCCCAATGGGTGGATGTTTTGTGAAGGGCAGTTATTGCCAATAGCCGAGAACGAAACTTTGTTTCAATTGATCGGAACGACCTATGGCGGCGATGGTGAAAGTACCTTCGCTCTACCGGACCTTCGAGGCCGGGTCCCCATTCACATGGGAAATGGTTTTATCCTAGCGGAAACTGGTGGGGCTGAAGAGATAACGCTGACGGTGCAGCAGATACCTATTCACACTCACGGTTTGTTGTGCGCTGCAAGTGGTGGGATACCAAATTCGAACCCGGCGGGCGGTTTCTGGGCCGCGTCAGATGTTCTGCAATACAGCTCTCAAGCTTCGAACACGCAATTGGGAAATCCGCCAATCTTGACTGACGCAGTTGGTGGCTCACAGCCGCACACTAACATGCAGCCGTTTCTCTGCATCAGCTTTATCATCTCGCTTTTCGGAATCTTCCCCAGTCCAACCTGATCTAATTGGTTTACAACCCGGGAGACTTTATTGAGCTTTTGCAGCAAACCAGAAGGAGTTACCCGCGATGGCTGAACCGTTCTTATCCGAAATTCGAATCTTCAGTTTTAACTTCGCTCCAAAGGGGTGGGCGCTCTGCAATGGCCAGTTGTTGCCAATCAATCAAAACCAAGCCCTCTTTTCGTTACTGGGAACAACTTACGGTGGAGACGGAGAAGTCAATTTCGCTTTGCCGGATCTAAGGGGAAGGGTTCCAAATCACGTTGGGAACGGCCACAGTTTAGGTGAAAGAGCCGGCGAGCAGGCTCACACTCTGTCTATCAGTGAGATCCCCACACATTTTCATACTTTCACCGCTAACACTGCAGTCGTCGGCGCGAACGCGAATGCAGATCAGGTCTCGCCCACGGGAAATTATTGGGCAAACAGCGGTAAGGCTGTCTACAGCACTCCTGATCCGAACAATCAAGTGGTGTTAGGTGCGATGAAGGGAGAGGCGGTTAGCAATGTAGGTGGTAGCCAGGCACATCTGAACATGCAGCCGTTTCTGACTCTAAATTTCTGCATAGCGTTGCAAGGGATTTTCCCGTCGCCAAATTAGGAAGGGAGAAATATCATGGCCGATCCGTTTGTTGCCGAAATCAGAATCTTTCCATTCAACTTTGCCCCCAAAGGGTGGGCCTTCTGCGACGGTCAGATTCTGCCGCTCAGTCAGAACACAGCTTTGTTCTCGTTGCTCGGCACGACCTACGGTGGTGATGGGGAAAGCAATTTTGCCCTGCCCAACTTGCAGGGAAGCGTCCCCATGCATCACGGTCAGGGACCTGGGCTGAGTCTTCGTGACCTCGGAGAAATGTCGGGGTCCGAAACCGTTACGCTTCTAGCCTCAGAGATCCCAGTTCACGTGCACACCGTGGGCCGCGCGGTGGCTGCAAATGGTGACTCACTTTCCCCCGTGAACAACCTTTGGGCACAGGCTCCCTCGGGTCGAGGTTCACTAAACGTATATGCGTCCGGTCCACCGACGGGCGTTATGGGCGTGAATAACATCCTTCCGGCGGGGGGTAATATCCCGCACAACAACCTGATGCCCTACTTAACCCTAAGCTTCTGTATTGCTCTTCAGGGGGTGTTCCCGGCACGGCCCTAGTCATGGCGTACGGGATTGATTCTTGTTTCGATCTTTGACCGGGTAATCTGGGGGAAACTGATGGAACGTCTTCCTCGTTGAGACGGGCGTTGAGGGCCGTAGTAGCTGAATTGTTTTGTCTGAAAGACCCCCTTTTACCGGAGTTGTGAAAATCTTTTGAAGTCTTCTCTGAGGCATCAGCACTCAGATGGATGAGCTTCTCTCAACGTGCTTCACCTAGACAAGGAGCCCGACATGCATCTCTCTCTGGATCGCCAGTGCACCACGAAATCTTCACTGCTGATTGTCCGCAGACTCTCGGCCGCGTTGATTATTATTGGAGCCGTGGCCTTTGCCTTGAGCGCCATTACCGAGGCTGCGCACTCAGCGGCTGATGATGTTGCGGTTACTGATCGTCATAATCACCGGATTCAGGTCAGTGGTCCAAAGGCGAGTAGCGCTCCAACGAGGCTGGCGGCAGCGCCCCTTGCGTCGATTGTTGTTGATAGAACCGACGACGACCCATTAGCGGCAGCCTGCACGGGTGCGGCCAACGACTGCAGTCTCCGTGGCGCAGTGTCCTTTGCAAATGCGAATCCTGGAACGAGCATCAATGTGCCAGCCGGCACCTACATGCTGACTATCCCGGGAGGGTTGGCTGAAGGATTTGCAGGCGACAATTCTGTTGGCGACCTCGATGTCACTGGCAACAATACGGCTATCATTGGTGTGGGGGCAGGTTCCACCACCATTCAGCAGACTCAAGCAGGTGATCGGGTCATTGAGGTTAATCCCTTCCTTGAGGCTGGGTTTAACTTCTCTATTTCAAATGTAACAATCACTGGCGGAACGGAGACGACCGGGGTTGGCGGTGGCGGCATCATCTCCGGTTCGATAGACAATACTGTTAACGTTACGGGCTGCGTGATTTCCGGTAACTCTGCAACCGGCGCGGGGAGTTTTGGTGGAGGTGGAATCTCGCACACAGGTGGCAGCCTTACCATTACCGATTCGACATTCTCGAATAATTCCACGAGTTCAAGTGGTGGCGGCGTTGGCTATTCGGCAGGCGATCCGCTCGGGAGACAGCCTTCTGTTGGATCCTTAACGGTTACTGGTAGCACCTTTAGTAGCAATAGCGCGAATTCCGCTGCGGCCGGCGGTGGCGCCATGGATTTGTTCGATTTCAATTCTTCCACTGGCTCCTATAGCATCAGCAGTTCGTCGTTCTCCGGTAACCAAGCAATGAACGGCAATGGTGGCGCGATCATTGTTGAAAGTGGTCCGCTCAGTGTCACCACCAGTTCGTTGTCGACGAACACGGCTGGCAATCGAGGCGGTGCAATCTACTCAAGCGGAAACACTACGGTGGCTTTTTCCCGGCTGGTGGGGAATACCGTTTCGAACCCAATAAATGGACTGACACTGTTTCGCGCCTCGGGTAGCAGCATAACCGCTGAGGACAATTGGTGGGGTCGCAACAGCGGGCCAGGCGTCAATGATTTTCGCGACTCAAGCTCTACGCTTTCACCAAGAACCTGGCTCCAGCTGAGACACTCTGCCTCTCCGTCTGAAATTTGCGCGGATGGGATATCCACGTTGACCGCCGATATCCGTCAGCGAAACGAGGGGGACGACTTGACCAATGAACTGAACGGGTTGCCTGAGTTTCCCGCGTCATTCGTCAATTCAACGCCTGCTCTAGGCGCTGTAACGAGTCCTACCAACTTCATTAACGGCGAAGCAACCGCTACTTTTACCGCAACGTCTGGTCCGGGCACGGCGATGGTTGATGTGGTCGCGGACAGTGAGACTGTTACTGCCTCCATTTCAATCGTAACTACCTCGACAACGGATCCAACCGATCAGACCGTGTGTGCGGGAGCAACAGTTAACTTCAGCACCACGGCCTCTGGTGTGGGACCATTTACATACGAGTGGAAGCTGGATGGAAATGAGATCTCAGGGGCGACGAACAGCAGTGTCAACATCGACACAACCGGATTCACTGCCGGTGATCATCTTGTCGAGGTCACAGTAACCGGAGAATGTGGCGTTGCTACTCAAGTTGCTACGTTAACAGTTCAGACCGCTCCTGTTGTGACGGTTCACCCGCAGTCGCAAACTATCGACAGTGGGAATGTGACCTTCACATCGATGGCTGACGGTAGTCCGGCTCCATCCGTTCAGTGGCAGGTGAGCACTGATGGCGGGGCGAATTTCGTCGACATACCGGGCGCTATGAGCACTACCCTAATGTTCGCAGCTGACCCCTCCCAGAACGGTAATCAGTACCGAGCTGTGTTTACGAATGATTGCGGCATGGCCACTAGTAACGCTGCAACGCTTACTACATGCTTGGCTCCAGTTGTTACGGTTGGCACGGAAAACGTCGTTGTATGGCCGCCAAACCACAATTATCTCAGCTTCAACGTTACGGATTTCATTGCCAGCGCGACCTCAAATTGCGATGGGGATCTGCTCGACAGTGTTGTCATCGCCAGCGTTAGCAGTGATGAGGCAGAAAATGGTCCTGGAGCTGATGGGAACACCGTGGACGACATTGTGATTGCCGAAAATTGTAAGTCTGTACAGCTACGTGCTGAACGCGACGGGAACTTGAATGGAAGGGTTTATACGATCACCTTCAAGGTAACCGATTCAGCCGGCAATACCACAACCGTCACTGCAACAGTTTCGGTTCCGAAGGACCAAAACGGCGCCGTTGCTGTAAATGACGGCCCGGCGGGCGGCTATACGGTTACGAGCGGTTGCCCATAACTGATGGGCGGCGAAAAGCAACTTCCTTACAGAGAGAAAGGGGACGAGATGACACGGCAAAAAAGTGCGGTGAGTCGATTCGTGGTAATTGGGATGATCGCTGGGGTCTTCACCTGCGCTCCATTGCTTCTGGGCGCATCTGCTCCGGTGGTCGTTATTACCATCGTAAATAACTCCAGCCGAGAGATTCGTCACGTGTATTTGTCACCGCCTAATCAGGATAATTGGAGTTCAGACCAGCTCAACGGCGCCACTATCGCACCAGGCGGTTCCGCGACTCTCAGCAACGTGTCATGTTCAGGCTCGGAAGTTAAGGTTATAGCCGAAGATGGGCAGGGCTGCTTCATCTATCAGGTCACGAGTTGTACTGAAAATTCGTCATGGACCATCACGAATGAGGCAGCCCCTGACTGCGGCTATTGACCAACTCGCAAGAGGTTTACCAAGAGCGAGGTTGTCACTGTTGGTTACACCTTCTCCCCGGTAACGCTTAATCATTTGCGTCCGAACGGCTGAATTAGCGGAAGTTTAGTTGGGCGAATACTATTGACCGGAAGCGCGAAGCCCACTAAAGTGTGCGCGAACCGTTTGCTTTGTCCTCGGCGTGAATCACCCGCCAATTCCTCAAAGCCACACTAGTGCTTTCGGAATGACCTCCAAAAGGCCTTCTTTGAATCAGGAGATCTCGACATCATGCGTTGCGTTAACCGACGTGCCTGCCAGCTGAAATCTCTTTCACTTCCAATCAATCTGAAACAGACCGTCAAGTGGGCTATCGCTATCCTGCTGATCGCGACAATACCAGTAGCGCTATATGAGCGTGTCGATTCAAAAGTGTCCGAAGCTGAGGTGACAGTACGGGCAGCAGGCCGCGGACAGCCTTATCTGAATCTGCAGGATGGTCGAAAGATGCAGGTTCAATACCAGGGACACTCTAGTCTCGTTGAAGCAATGCAGAACGGCGGCGCCCAGCCGCGGTCACTGGCTGCTGCAGATTTGAACGGCGATGCGGCTCCAGATCTGGTAGCGGGCTATGCATACGGAAACATGGGGATCATTACGATTCAAAGAGGTAACACCGATGCATTCGCGCCGAAAGATGATTCCGTATTCGCGAGAATGCACCAGGGCTATAACCCTGACTCGCTGTTACCAAATGTTGAAGTGCAACAGGTGCCGGTTGCTCCTGAGTTCCTGCAGATCGGCGACTTTAATGAGGACGGTCGAAGAGATTTACTGTTTGCAGCTCGCGGTTCCAGTCTCTATTTGTTGAAGGGTGATGTTCAGGACTTTGTGAGCGAAGCCGAAGTCGTTCCACTGCCAGGCGTGGTTACCGCACTCACGGTGGGCGAGTTCCGTGCGGCCGATGGGCGCAATGATGTTGCCGTCGGTGTTACTGGACCAGCGGGTCCGGAAGTACTGATTTTCGACGGAGCAGCAGGTGGTATTGCTGGCGAGCCGCTTCGTTACGCGTTGAATACTGAAGCGACGGCTGTCGAATTCGGCGAACTCGATAACGATCCTTTCATGGATCTCGGCGTAGCGGCAGGAAGCGAGATTGCGATCGTTCATGGCTGGGGAAGAAAGACGAGTGTGGACGTGTCTTCGCGGATCGAACGCATTGCACTTTCTTTCACGGCTCGAAGCATCGCTGTCGATAACTTCATCTGGGACCGGCGCGGAGCAAGAGAGATCGCGGCACTTTCCGATGATGGAACCGTGCATCTGCTTGAGTTAGGTGGCATTGACAAACGCAGCTTTAACGCGGCGGAGATGTCTGCGCGCGCTGCGATGAGAGGGCAGCTAACACGTAAGAACGAGGACGTGGAAAAGGCGGCGAGTTGGACGCCGGGTGGAGCTCCAGGCTGGACCGAAAAGAACAGTCTGCCTCTAAATGCAAGAGTGTCTACGAATGCGGCGAGCCAGGGGTTGTTGGTGCATGGAAAGATCTCTTCGGGAGAGACCAATCCGCTTTTGGTGTTGGACAATGAAAATAGCAGCCTGCGCATTGTTCGTGAGGTAAGCACGAAGGAGGCATCACTAAGCGCAGATGCCGCCGTCAGTGCAGGAGAACTTTCGACCGCGAGTCTGGACGTAACGGACGGGCCGGTCGCTGCATTGCCCTTCACGAAAAAGCTTAACGGACATCGCGACATTGTGGTGCTGACATCCGATCAGGCGTCTCCCACAATCATTCCGAATGCTCCGGCAGCGGTATTTAACGTAACGATAACTACGGATCCGGCTCCCGGAGCCTGCGATGGCAGTTGCTCGTTCCGCGAGGCTGTGATCGCGGCCAACGCGGCCGTTGGCCCACACACAATTAACGTGCCTGCCGGGACTTACACGTTAACCATAATCGGGAACACGAACAGTTCAGGAGCAGGCGAAGGATTTTCCGGAAATACGGCGATTGGTGACGTTGATTTCACCCGCGATGCAATTACGGTCACTGGAGCAGGATCTGGGAGCACCTTTATTGTCCAGAGCACTGCTAACGACCGTACGCTTGAACCAAATCCCTTAGCCGACTTAAATTTCGATTGGGCTATCTCTGGCGTAACCATCGCCGGCGGAAGAGATACCGGAGGCGCTAACACAGCTGGCGGTGGAGCGATGCTCTCCGGGTCGAAAGACAATATTACGACGATCACCAATTGTGTTATCGCAAACAATCGCGCCAGCGGGGATGGCACAACGGGCGGCGGCGGAATCTCGAACCAGGGCGGTAGCGTAACAATCACAAACACAGTGATTGGTGGCGCTGTAACGGTTGCCGGCTGTCCCAGCCAAGCTGCAACAAATTGCGGCAATTCCAGCAGCTCGAGTGGCGGGGGTGTCGCGTACTCACCCGGTGATCCTCTGGGGCGAACTCCCTCTGCGGGAACTCTAACCATTCAAACTACATCGTCTTTCACCAATAACACGGCCGCGTCGCTAACAGCCGGTGGTGGCGGAGCTGACCTGTATACTCACAATCTCGGAACAGGCTCTGTGTCCATTTCGAGTACTACTTTTACAAGCAACTTGGCAACAGGGACCGCGAGCGGTGGCGCCATCATCGTCGAGAGCATCACTACGACAGTTGCGACAACGGCGTTCACGTCTAACACTGCAGCAAATCGAGGTGGCGGGATCCAGGTTGCTGGTGGGAGCCTGACTTTAAATGGCACGAGCCCAAGCATCACCTTTACTAACAACACCGCGACCGTAGCGGGAAGTAGTATTTCCACTGCCAGCGACGTCTTTCTCTCGGGCACGAATACGACGATAGGTGGTGATTTGGAGATAACCACTAGCGGTGTGTGGGAGAATCTACCTGACAGCACCATGTCTCCGAATAATCTCATAATTATTGGTACCGGAAGTTTCACAGCTAATAACAGCACTACCAACGTTAGTGGTAACTTTCAGTTTCAGTCAGGAACGTTCAATGCCGGAACGGGTTTATTCAACTTCAACGGCACCGCCGCCCAGACCATCAATAACAGCGTCAGCATTACCTTCAACAACCTGACGAACTCCAACATCAATCAGCCGCTGACGATCAACAACAGCATCGTGGTTAATGGCACGCTTAACGTTAACGGCGCCAATGCGACTCTCGCGCCTTTGGCGGGGACAATCATCAGCGGAATGGGAACAATGACCGGCACGGGCACGGCTCGAGTTACGCGGACGGCGGCTACGGCAGGTTTCATAAATCAATACACGCTTAACAGGACTCTGACTAATTTGACGGTGGACTACATTGGAGCGGCAGCTCAAGTGTTGAGTGCAATTACTTATGGACCATTAAAGATCACCAATGCGTCCGGCGTGAATCTCGCCGCCGGGGTATCCACGGTCAACGGCCTCTTGACGCTAATGACGGGCGCTTTGGGTGTGAATACACAGACGTTGATTATCAACAACGGCACGTTCGTCGATTCCGGCAGCATTACTAGCAGCGCAACCGGCACTGTAAACTACGCGCAAGCCTCTGACGGTCAAGCCGTGCGCGCCTTCAACTACGGCAATCTTACTTTCAGTAACTTCAACAAAGTCCTTGCCAATACCGGAACTATCGGGATTGCAGGAATTTTCACTCCTGGCACGGCCGTCGGGCACACAATTACCAATAGCACCATTGACTTTAACGGTACGGGTGCACAAACAATACCCGCCTTTAACTACAACAATCTGACCACCAGCGGAGCGCGCGGCGCCAACAACATAACGCTGGTAAATGGTGGAACTATCGGAATTGCGGCCGCGTTCAGCCCCACTGCCACGTTCGCTGGGGGCGCTTATGTCATAACAAATAACACCGTTGACTATAACGGTGCGGGTGCGCAGAACATTGCGGCGTTCAATTACAACAACCTCACCAGCAGCAACGTCGGCGCTCGCACGCTGGCGAATGCCGGCACGATCGGTATTGCTGCGGTATTCACACCGGGCGGCAACACCTACACGATCACCGGTAGCACCATTAACTTCAATGGCGCAGGAGCGCAGTCGATCCCCGCATTCAATTACAATAACCTGACGAGCAGTAATGTTGGAGGTCGAACGCTTCCGAACGGCGGGACCGTAGGGATCGCAGGAGTATTCACGCCAGGAACTAACGCTTACACAATTACCGGTAGCACTATCAACTTTAATGGTTCGGGTGTTCAAACCATTCCGGCCTTCAACTATAACAACCTGACCAGCAGTAGTACTGGCGCCAGGACCCTGGCAAACAGCGGCACCATCGGCATTGCTGAAATCTTCACGCCGGGCACAAACGTCTATACGATTACCGGTAGCACCATCAACTTCAACGGCAGTGGCGCACAGACGATTCCGGCGTTCAACTTCAATAACCTGACCAGCAGCAGTACCGGCGCGCGCACCCTGGCAAACACCGGCACGATCGGTATAGCCGGGGTATTCACTCCCGGGACCAACGTCTACACCATTACCGGCAGCACAGTCGCCTACAACGGAACCAGTGCCCAGGTCATGCCCGCGACCTTCACGACGTACAACAATCTGACGCTAAATAACGCAGCCGGAGTAACCGGATTTGCCGGTCTGATCGTGCAGACATTGCTGCGGGTACAGGCGGGCACCTTCACCAGCAGCAGCACCTACAACAACGTGCAGATTGATAGCGGCGCGACGCTGGCCGGAACTAATGCCACCACCATCAATGTGAGCGGCAACTGGACCAACAACGGTACCTTCAACGCGAACACCGGCACGGTCCTGTTTAATGGTGGTGCTCTGCAGACCATTGGTGGCTCACAACCTACGGTGTTCCACAATCTGACGATTGACAATGCAAATGGCGTTAATCTTGGCGCATCCATCACTTCGGGTGGAACCCTGGCGCTTACCAATGGGGCACTATCAATAGGTGGAAACACGCTCAGTATCAATGGCGACATTACTGTAGGTGCGGGTAGCCTCGTAGGTGGAGCAACTTCCAATATTTCCGTGGGCGGAATGGGCGCTGGTATTACGCTGCCTGCCGTGCAGAATGGCTTGAACACGCTGACCCTTAATCGTGCAAATGGGTTAACTTTGGGAACCAGTCTGGATCTTATTAATCTGAACCTAACAAACGGGCCACTTTCGATCGGTGCAACTACGCTGGGCATCAATGGCGCTATCACCGTCGGCACCGGCAGTCTCGTAGGTGGAGGAACTTCAAACATCACAATAGGCGGCATGGGTGCAAGCACTACGCTTCCAGGGGTCACTGGCGGGTTGAACAACCTGACTCTCAATCGTGCTAGCGGGATCGTCCTTGGCGCAACTCTCGACATCAGCGGTGTGCTCACCCTCACCAGTGGGGTAATCACTACAAACGCAAACACGCTGGTATTGCGGAGCTCGGCCTCGGTCAGCAGAGCAGCGGGTCACGTTTTTGGTGGTCTCGAAAAGAGCCAGGTTCCGGCCAGCTTTACTTTCGATGTCGGGAAATCCGGTGCGAATGATTACACCCCGGTCAGTGTTGCGAACGCGGCCGGCGGCGGCGACCTGACCGTGCGCAGTGTTGCGGGACAGCAACCTAATCTAGTCGGAACTAATTTCCTCCAGGAGTATTGGACACTAACTTCCGCTGGAACCCTGACGGCGGATTTGACCTTCAACTATTTACAAGCGGATGTGGTAGGTAACGAATCCATCTACAGGATCATTCGGGTGAATGGTGGAACAGTTGCCACGTTCAACAATGCCTGTCCCGCCAACCCTTGCGTTGATATTGACGCCAATACCGCCAAGATCGATGGCGTGAGCTTCTTCTCAGATTGGACTGTGGGCGAGACGATTCCGACCGCCGCAAATGGGCTAGTCACAGGTCGCCTTACCACCAGTGACGGCACCCCGATCGAAGGTGCTGTCGTCAGGTTGAGCGGTACGCAGACGCGCAAGACCATTACTGATGCAAACGGAAACTATCGTTTCGATAATGTTGAAACGACGGGCTTCTACACGGTCACTCCGTCGCGAGCCAACTTTACATTCAGCCCATCCGCCCGCTCCTTCAATCAGCTGGGAGAAAATACCGAAGCTGTGTTCTCAGGAAGCGCCGTCCAGGAATCCGTTAACCCGCTTGAAACCGCCGAGTACTTCGTGCGGCAACAATACGTGGACCTGCTTGGACGTGAGCCGGATGAAGGTGGGTTCAACTACTGGAGTGATCGCATTCTCGAATGTGGGGCGAATGCCGATTGCGTCGCTGCCCGCCGCAGGCAGGTAGCCGCCGCGTTCTTCATCGAGCAGGAGTTCCAACTGACCGGCGCGTTTGTCTATGGGTTATATAAGGGCCCATTGGGACGTCACCCGCTCTATTCAGAGTACTCCGTGGATCGCACGCAGATCGTGGTGGGACCGAATTTGGACGGAACCAAACAGGCCTTCGCTGAAGGCTTTGTCAGCCGCCCAGAGTTTGTCACCAAATATCAAGCGGCAACTGATGCAGCATCGTTTGTCGATGCGTTGCTGCAGCAGGTGCAGAATGCGTCCGGTGTCGATTTAACCAGTCAGCGGTCAGCGCTTATTGCACGGTATGGAGCAGGATCAACGCTCACCCAAAGTCGGAGTTTCGTATTGCGTGATCTCACCGAGAACGCTGTCTTTAGACAGGCGGAGTACAATAGCGCATTCGTGTTGACGGAATACTTCGGATATCTCCGGCGTGATCCTGATTTGGGTGGCTACGAGTTCTGGTTAAATATCCTGAACAATCGCGAACCCAATAACTATCTCGGATTGGTATGTGCATTTATCACCTCTGCTGAATACCAGGAACGGTTTGGTTCGATCATTAACCGCACGGACCGGGAGTGTGGACAGTGACTTATGTTCGATAAGCTTTAGCTTGTCGTTTTCATCTAGCGAGAGGTTAACGGAAGCTCGGATCACCGAAAACCGCGAACACTGGAGCGGCCAGACATGAACAAATTTCCTCAAGTACGCAAGGAGCGACTAATCACGAGGCAAGTGGGCGAGGAATTACTGATTTACGATCAGGAGCGTGACAAGGCTTACTGTCTTAATCAATCTGCTTCTCGAATCTGGGCACATTGCGACGGTAAGACTCCAATCCGCGAGATAAGCCGAGCCGTGACTTACGAGCTTAACGTTCCGGTTGATGAACGCGCCGTCTGGTTCGCCCTCTCGCAGTTTAGTAAAGATCGGCTGCTGGAGGAGAACATCGTTGTACCGACAAATGTGCGGGCGGGAATGAACCGGCGCGAGCTTGCGCGCACTCTTGGTGTTGCTGCCATGGTAGCAATTCCGGTTGTTGCGTCGATTGTCGCTCCGACAGCTTCTCAAGCGGCCTCTTGTGGTAAGACCGGTGATCCCTGCAGCAGTGGAGCTACCTGTTGCTCAGGCTTTTGTAACGACAACGTATGTGCGTAGTGGCCTAATTCAAGCGAATTCAACACCAATTAAGCAGGGCGGGAACGAAACACTCCCGCCCTTTGAACTTCTTACGAGCTTCTCAGTGAATAATGCCCACTTTTCGATTAACTCCGTACGCTACTTACCTTGAGAATCGATTGTTCCCTCACACAGTGCAGTACGGTATTTTTCATCAACTCACGGGCGTGAGTTTCACCATTTCACTCGAGCTGAGATCGCTGTTAGAAAAAATGCAAGCCGGGCGCGAACTGGTTTGCGATGATGAAGAGCTCCAGCGACGCAAAGGCACGGAGCTGTTCGAACTCATCGATCATCAACTGCTCGTGCCTCCGGATCACGATGCCTTTGCCGTTTTTGAGGATTACCTGGTAGTCCGTCCAAAACAGAACCCTGCCGTCTTTTACCGCACCAGCACAGGAACTATTACCACCATCAGGATCCCTCTCTCTCAGCGCGTGTTTTCGCCGTCCCGCACTGAGACTCCCGTGATCATCGAAGAGGAACTCTCGGAAGTAGCGACAAAGCTCCTCTTGCTGGCCGATGGGAGCAAGAGTTTTCGAGAGATCCGAACGCTTCTTTCTGCAAACCTGAGCCAGGAGCTGTTTCCAGAGACGGTCAATCACCTCGTTGCGCCGGATATGCAGTTGATAAAGCTGGCACCGCCCGGCTCCGCGTTGGACGAACCCTTCCTACCATTCAATACAGTGCCGCGAAATTTGATGGTTTCAACAGAAGGTGAGCCCCATCGTGACATTCAAGATCCAGAGGGAGTGCTCGAATTTCATCAACAACAGATTGCGGACGCTGAAAGGGAGTTCGATTGGATAGAGGCCACAGTTAACCACGCGTTTCGAAATCCTTCAGCGGCTTTTGGAGGTCTGAACTACGGCGCTCGATTCTGTGATGCGACGCTCAGGCAGGAGGTAACTCCGAACACAACGTCCAACCGGCCGCTGCAGATGCTGGAAGTGGGAGGTGGAACCGGCTCCTTCGGGGGATCTTTTCTCGATCGTGCAGAACAAGCCCACGGCGGAATTGAGATTATCTATCACCTGTTGGAGTTGTCGCCTGTATTGTTCAATAAACAGACCGATGTAATTGGCGGGCGCCTCACACGCGAGCGACACTTTCTCCAGGATGCAACGCAGCTGAACCTTTCTGAGCATCGCTTTGACCTAATCATTGCGAACGAGGTGATCGCAGATTTTCCAGTTGCTGAGGTCCAGCGCTTGGGGGAAAACTCGTTCAGCGGAACCGGTGCAGAAGACACACAGAAGTATTCCCTTTCGAAGTCTGGTGATCCGGACCAGTTTCCCATCAACAAGGGAGTGTTCGAGTTTGTCGAGCGGGCCTTCCGGCATCTTTCCCCAGGCGGCACGATCATCATGAGTGAATACGGGGGTGTGGATCGATTTCCGGTTCGTTCGTATCACTTAAACCACGCGGAGTATTCGATCCATTTCGGGCATGTACTTCGTTGTGCGGAGACGGTGGGGTTTACTGCTCGGGTCTTGAGTTTAAAAGAGTTTCTTTCAATTAACGATGAAGTAGAGTTTCTGGATGGACAGGAGGAGCACATCCTTTGTCTTAATCATGCACTGGAGAAGTTTGGTGCCTTGTTGCCATATGCGGCCATATCAAAAGAGGAGTTCGAGGCACGTTACGAACGAATTATCACAGAAAAAAGGCTTGGAGGTTTCTCGTTCTCAAAATTGAAGCAGGATTTTCACTTCGGACCAACCCTGGGGCAATTCATGGTTGCGGTACTGCAGAAGCCTTTGGAGTGCGGCGGCAAGGAGCCCGAGTGAGCCACGCCGCTTTCGCTTTGATTGTTTGGAACACCCAAGAAAGGCCGCGTCGCGTCGCTGCGCTCCTTGCCGCCGCACTCCAAAGCTAAGATTGCTGCAGGATGGGCGAAACGGCGATGGGTTCACCTTCCGGTTGACGTGCCCCGTCGTCTCTACTTAAAGGATGAGGTAACGGAGGTGGTGGATTTGCGACCAATACCTCCAGGGCAGCTTCAATCACTTCATTGATCCGGTTCACGAATATTAACTTCAGTTCGCTGCGAACGTCTTCGGGTACATCCTCCACATCCGCTTCATTACGCGCTGGCATGATTACCCGGCGAATACCGGCACGGTGCGCTGCCAACACCTTTTCTTTGATTCCGCCCACCGGAAACACCAGTCCCGATAATGTGATTTCACCCGTCATCGCCGTATCCGATCTGACTCGACGACCGGTGTAGAGTGATGCCAGTGCCGCGGTGATCGTGACGCCTGCACTTGGCCCATCCTTTGGGATGGCGCCCGCCGGCACGTGAAGATGGACACCATAGCCACTGAACATGTCGGGGACTATCCCAAACTCCGAGGCGTGAGACCAAAGATAAGATTGGGCAGCGCGTGCCGATTCCTGCATCACCGCCCCCAACTGGCCCGTAATCGTCAATCCGCGACCCCCGGGCAGCAGAGTGGCTTCGATAAAGAGTACCTCACCGCCCATTTCGGTCCAGGCCATTCCTGTAGCCACGCCAGCAGGGTTCTCTTTCCGTGCCTGCTCAGGATAGAACCGAGGCGGACCAAGATATTCGACCACCTTATCCCCAGCGACATTCACCGCCTCGGCTTCGCCTTGTGCGATCTTTAACGCAACCTTGCGCGCAACACGACCGATGTTTCGTTCGAGCTGCCGTACGCCAGCCTCGCGCGTGTAGCGTGAGGCGATCTGCTCGATCGCCGAGTCATCAATCTGCAGTTGGTTTGGTACGAGGCCATTCTCGAGAATCTGTCGCGGAACAAGATAGCGTTTGGCAATCTCCAACTTCTCTCGATCGCTATAGCCGGCGAGCGCGATCACCTCCATGCGGTCACGAAGGGGCGGTGGGATTGGGCCAAGCTGATTTGCCGTCGTGATAAAGAAGACCCGCGACAGATCGAAGGGCAGATCTAGATAGTGGTCGCGGAACGTATTGTTCTGCTGCGGATCGAGTATCTCCAAAAGCGCGGCCGCAGGATCCCCTCGATAATCCGCGCCTAGCTTGTCGATCTCGTCCAGCATCATCACCGGATTGTTCACCCCTGCACGCCGAATTGATTGGACGATGCGTCCAGGCATAGAACCGATGTACGTGCGCCGGTGTCCCCGTAGTTCAGCTTCGTCGCGTACCCCTCCCAGCGACAGGCGTTCAAACTGGCGTCCAAGCGCCCGTGCGATTGAGCGACCCAGCGAAGTCTTTCCGACGCCCGGTGGTCCAACGAAGCACAAGATAGGACTCTTGGTGTCGGGGCGCAGTTTGATAACGGCGAGAAACTCGAGGATTCGCTCTTTAACATCCTCCAGCCCGTAGTGATCCTCGTCCAGTATGCGTCGCGCCTCGCTTAGGTCGAGTTTGTCCTCGGAGGACTTGCGCCACGGCAACTCAAGCACGTAGTCGAGGTACGTGCGAATGACATGATAGTCAGGTGCTGCCGCCGGCAGTTTTTCCAGCCGTCGAAGCTCTCGCTCAGCCTCTGTTCGTACCTCATCCGGCAGATCCGTTTGCTCGAGCCGTTCCCTCAGTTGTGCGGCCTCTGCCAACTCGCCCGTTTCGTCTTCACCGAGCTCTTTTTGAATGGCCTTCATCTGCTGGCGCAGGATGTAATCCCTCTGCGCCTTGTCCATTTCGGTTTGGGCCTCAGTGGCGATCTTAGACCGTAGTTGAATGATCTCCAGTTCTCGTGCAAGATAGCTATGGCCCAAACGAAGCAACTCGTCCGCAGTATCAGCTTCGAGCATCTTCTGCTCTTGCTCGACCCCGAGGTTCAGAATCGAGCCCAGAAAGTAGGCGAGCCGCACGGGTTCTACTGAACCCAGGATGGCGACACGAATCTCCGGCGGAACGCCCGGCAGAAGTGCCAATGCCTGCTGAATCATCGACTGCATATTCCGTTTGGTGGCTTCCACCTCTTCCGCATCGACTACTTTTACATCAGGCAGGATCTGGACTAGCGCGCGAAGGTAGGGTTCCTCCTGTTTCCACTCGATCACCCTGATCCGTTCGGTTCCCTGCGCAATGATATGCATCGTTTCTTCGACGCGTTCCATGCGCTTGATCATGACCAACGTGCCAGCCTCATAAAGGTCGGCGCCCCGCGCATCGCCTGAACCTGAGGTGAAGCTTGGCTTAACGGTTATGCAGGCAAGTAATTTTTCGGGCGTCGTAAGGGCAGCCTCAACAGCGGCAACCGATCGCGGCCGGCCCACCGCTAACGGCACGACGGTTTCCGGGAACAGCGTCGTGTTTTGCAACGCCAGGACTGCAATCTCGAAAGGCTCACTTTCGGCCTTTTGCGCAACGATACTCTCGACAGCAGGAGACTCATTCTCGGCAGCAGGAGATTCGATCTTGTTTGGTGGTTCAGACATTAGGCTCTCTTAAGCGTTTATTCGCAACGCAGGTTGATGATCAACAGACCGTCATTGTAATGATGTTCCAGTGAGGCACTCTCCATCACACATGGAAACTGAATGATCTTTTCAAACCGGCTATAAGTAATCTCCATTTGTTGGTATACAAGACCCTCCTTGTAAAAGGTGTCTCGCCGGCAACCGCGAATGCGCAGCTGAGATTCGTGAATGGCAATCTCGACGTCGTCCGCACAAACGCCTGCGAGATCTACCTTAATGATCCAGCCCTCTTTGCTTCGATAAACGTCAGCCGCCGGGTTCCACAAGCGGCCCGAGGGTTTCACGGCGCGGCCAAACGTCAGTGCCGCAAGCTCCCGATTCGGATTTGGCATGCCAAGAGAATAGGACAAAAAGGGCGAAAAGCTAAACTGTAAGTAGACAGGGTGAACAGGATATAGGGTTAGGCGCAGTGGGCCTGTTGTTCGTGGTCGAACCACCAACCACTAACCACCGAACCACCAACCACTAACAGAGACCACGAACAATTCACCTAACCGTTCATTTTCCAGTTCACCCTGTCTGTTCCCTTCTGACTTAACTGAAGATCCGTCCCCAGAAGCCGGACTTCTTCGAGATGTCCTCCAGAGCGTCAGCCAATTCACGGTCCGCGTCTGTTTCAAGCGCGATGTCGCCCAAAGAGATCATCCCTCGTAGACTTCCGTTTTCCGATACAACTGGGATACGGCGTACTTGCTTATCACCCATCTTTCGCAGGACGTCCACCATATGCGGGGTGTCAGTACCCACCAGTTTAAAGCTGGGAGTACTGACACACCTGTTAAAAGACTTAGCCAACCTCAACTTCGGCCACAAGCTGCACGCGTGAAGTGACGTCGAGGGTCCCGACTTCTATTGGAGTTGCAGGTGCAGCCATACGTAGGCTTTGCACGTCCGCCTCGTATTTAGGCAGTGGACGTACCGTCCCTTCCTCTTGGACTTCGACAATCCGAACGATTCGTCCCCCCAGAGCCGTCGCAATCACCTGTGCCTTGCTGAGCGCCTCCCTGGTTGCCTGCCGTAACGCTTCATCTCGCGCCGGACGATCCTGCCGCAACGTAAAGGAGATCCCGGAAATATCGTTTGCGCCAACCTGAGCGGCCGCGTCAATCACTGGGCCCACCCTCGACAGATCGCTGAGAGTTACAATCACGCTATTACGAGCTTCATAGCCCGTTATTGTCGGAGGCATGTTCTCTTTGTAAACGCGCTGTGGTTGTAGACTGTAGCCGCTTGTCTTTACCTCTGCACCGGCGCCTACGGCATTCTTTAAGGCCCGAACCACTGCGTCGCTGCGCGTTGCATTCTCCTGTTGCGCATCCAGTGCTCGCCGCGCCTGTGTTACCACTGACAACATAATCACTGCCGTGTCCGGCTGTGCCTGAACAATGGAATCGCCACTTACCATTACTTTCGTTCCAGTTTTCGCCCCGGTTGCTACAGCCGTTCCGCCCTGCTCGACAGCACGGAGGGTACGGACTTCAAATGGCGTACCTTCCATATAAGTTGTCATTACGTCAGTCTTTGTCTCGCCGACCGCTTCAACGTCGGTTCTCTCTCGAAACCAGCTTTCATTCTGAAAATCCTTGGCATTTAGGATCAGGTACTTCTCCTTGTCAGTCACTATGAGCCAGCCACCAGCCTCAACGGTCTTTTGTAGTCGGCCTCGGACGGTAATTTCCTTCGCCAGAACCGGCATGGCAATGAATGCGAGCAGCGCGAGTGCCACAACAACTCTGAAACGTGTTTTGTTCATATCGTTCTCCGTTTATCCCCTATCTCTCAATTTTAATCAGCGCCAGGAGAGTGGAGATTTGCGCTGCATCCACAGAACGGAGGGTGGAGCCATTTCTTGCTCCTTTGGCCCCGCACTCACTGTTTTGTTACGATTCAGACAATGCAATCATTCAATACTAAGGTTCCCGAGCACGGAAAACAACGGACGTTGTCCAACGGCGAGCGAGGATCTTGAGGTCTACCGTGTGTTTGTGGAGGATGGATGGATAAAGATTGAGGTCTAAACGTCTCAACCCGCAGCTATCTATCCGAAATCCCATCTTCACCGTCGTTTCCTATAGCTTCGACCGGGCAGCAAGTTAGCGCTTCTTCGCAGGCCGATTTTTCTTCTTCGTTCCCTGGCTGTTTGTACACAAACGAATAGTTGTCTTCATCGGAACGACAAAAATTCTCCGGGGCAGTGTCCCGACAAACGTCGCAGTCGATACACGAAGAGTCAACGTAGTATTTGCCCGGAACATTCTGTTTTACTCGCTCGTTGCGATCAGGCAACTGGCTACCTCTGCAAACTCCGCCGACTCACTACGGATGCGTCATCTCTTCGGGCTTTACGTACTGGTCAAACTCCTCGCCGGTTAGAAAGCCCAGCTCGACGGCTGCCTCTCTTAAGCTAATACATTGCTTGTGCGCATGCTTTGCGATCTGTGCTGCCTTGTCATAGCCGATATGTGGATTCAGAGCTGTAACCAACATCAGCGACCTTCGCACATGCTCTTCAATCTGCTCGCGATTGATCTCAATACCGCTGATGCAGTAGTCGACGAAGCCATGGCAAGCATCCTTCAACAAACGGATCGAATGCAGCAGGTTATGAATCATCACCGGCTTGAAAACATTCAACTGAAAGTTACCCTGCGATCCCGCAACAGTAATCGCCGTGTCATTTCCAAAGACTTGGACAGCCACCATTGTTACAGCTTCACTCTGGGTTGGGTTTACTTTCCCAGGCATGATTGACGAACCTGGCTCATTTTCGGGCAAGATCAATTCGCCCAATCCGGATCGCGGTCCAGACGCGAGCCAACGGATGTCGTTTGCTATCTTCATCAGTGATGCTGCCAATGTTTTTAGGGCCCCGCTGGCAAACACAATCTCATCGTGGGCCGAAAGGGCAGCAAACTTGTTCGGGTGCGAACGAAATGGCAGACCCGTGATATCGGCGATCTTTTGCGCAGCTCGTTCCCCGAATTCGGGATGGGAATTCAGGCCTGTGCCAACGGCGGTTCCACCGATTGCCAGGTCCAGTAGCCCCGGCATCGAAAACTGCAGTCTTTCTATGTCCCTCTCAAGCAGATTCGCCCACCCCGACATCTCTTGACCAACAGTCAACGGGGTAGCGTCTTGAAGATGCGTTCGTCCAATTTTCACGACGTCCTTGAACTGTTCAGCTTTCTCAGCGATGGCATCTCTCACACGCTCAACTTCGGGGATCAGCTTGTTCAATTCTTCGGCGGCGGCAATGTACATTGCAGTTGGGAACGTGTCATTCGATGACTGCGACATATTGACGTCATCGTTCGGATGAATTGGTTTCTTACTTCCGAGAACCCCACCTGCCAGTTCAATGGCGCGATTAGAGATAACCTCGTTAGCGTTCATGTTTGTTTGTGTCCCGCTCCCGGTTTGCCAGATTCGCAAAGGAAAGTGTTGGTCCAGTTTACCCTCAATAACTTCGTCTGCTGCCTGTTCAATCACTTTCAACTTCTCGGACAAGAGCTTACCCAGTTCATTGTTCACTTGTGCTCCAGCCTTTTTGAGAATGCCAAGTGCCCTAATCATCTCGCGAGGCATTCGATCGTCACCGATATGGAAATGTATGAGGCTGCGTTCGGTCTGGGCCCCCCAATACTTATCAGCGGGAACGTTGATTGGGCCCATCGAATCGGTTTCAACCCGCGATGCGGCCCCTGAACTCTCTTGTTCAATGGCTTCTTTCATAGTGTTGTTATTTCAGATTTGGGGCTGCCAGAGCGGAGCCAGGCCGGTGTGTGCATGATTTCCCACCGGCCCCATTCTACCGCAGTAGTTAGGTCAGGCAGAAACTCGCTCACGCTGAAGTTGCTCTGGAATTTCCGATGCTGTTGATGCTCTCGTTCGAAAATCGCTTGTGAGAGGTCCGAGGAAACTCTTCTTGCCACTGTTACGCCTTGGGTATACAGTGTCCGCGGACTCCCAAAACCCGTTAAAGGACCTAATACTTTCTGTCGGGCTTGAGAAAACGCCTACAGAGGCCAATTACTTCCTAATCCAAAGCGAACACCTATCCCTTATGAAATCCGCCACCGGCCCTCAAAACCCAAACAACGCTTTGCCACTCGATGAAGTGGAAGGTCTGTTAGGTGGCATGCGAATTCTCCTGCTGGATGATTCTGAAGACACCGTTGAAATGCTCTGCCGGCTGCTTCAGATGGATGGAGCCACAGTAACAACGGCACATTCCGGTAGTGAAGCTCTTGACCTGGCTCGAATGTTCGAGTTTGACGTGGTTTTGACGGATATCTCAATGCCAGAGATGAGTGGCTTCGAGTTCCTACAGGCTTTTCGGAGCCTGCCCGCACAGACCGAGGTTCCGGTGGTAGCGTTGACGGGTTTTGTAGTCGGCGAAGAAGCAGATCGCGCCGCGCGCGAGGGTTTTTCGCATCACGTAACTAAGCCAATTGAGATTGAGACATTGATCCAGTTGGTGGTCAGTCTGAGACAGAAGCAGTCCTCGGCGGCGAGCCAGTTCTAGCAAAGCTATTCTACGGGCGCGCCAGATCCCTTCCAGGCTTTCCAGCCGCCTGCCATCGAAAAGACGTTTGTATAGCCCATCTTCTGCAGTGCATCAGCCGCCAACGCTGAGCGATAGCCCCCGCCACAATAGAGAATCATTTCAGTTGTCTTGTCGGGGATCTGCGTTTCTATATCTCGTTCTATGATCCCTTTTCCAAGGTGTTGGGCGGATTGAGCGTGACCGGCTTCCCACTCACGATCCTCCCGTACATCGATCAATGTTGCGGGCTGATCTGCAACCAGCCGACGCTGTGTTTCTTCAATACTGACCTCGCGAATCCGCGACTTTGCGTCATTGACCAACTTAAGAAAGCCTTCAGTGTGTTTCATGAGTGGGATTTTACCATCAGAGGTCAGAAGTCAGAGGTCAGAAGTCAGAATACCACACACGGCAGAGACTGTGTCAAAACAATAGATCCTACACACGGCAGTGTGTAGTGCTCTTTAGATCCAACCTACAATGAGACGCCACCCCCCATTCTTTTCTCAACAATAGCAACTCAGAAGATGGTGACACTCAGAAACGACCCCCCTCAATCTCGCAGGATCTTCTGAAGTCGGTAACGTTGGAGATAAAAGAGTGGGGGGGCGGCGTTCGTCTGGTAGGCTGGATCTGAAAAACACTACACACTGCCGTGTGTAGGATTCCTTCTCTAACTGCCGTGTGTAGGATTTAGTTGATTCACCAAGACGGATGACCTCCTTAGTTTTTCACACAACCTCTAAAAGCGTATGGTGTCGAGTGTGATATCCGTGACCAGTGAGCAATGAGCAATGAGCAATGACCAATGAGCAATCGCCAATGACCAATGCCAATGACCAATGCCAACCTGAATTGGATGAAAGACCAGCAAGTGTTTATAATGCCCGTCTTTTCAAATGACGAGCGACATAACGGCGAGACGCACGGGACGACGACTGCTTTACCCCTTCGTTCCATGGACAACTCGACCTCTTCGCTCGCCACACTTAGGAGCAACAATTGGCTAACGAACAATTCGATTTGACCATCATTGGCAGTGGGCCAGGGGGCTATGTGGCCGCCGTTCGCGCCGGTCAGCTGGGCCTAAAGACTGCGATCATCGAGAAGGACAAGCGACTGGGTGGTACCTGTACCCTCCGTGGATGCATACCAACCAAACAGTTGCTTATGTCTGCACATGTGTATGAACAGATGCAGCATGCTGCAGATTTTGGCGTGCAGGTTACAGGTATACAGCTGGCTTTTGCTGATGTTCAGAAACGAAAAGAGAAGGTGGTCCTTAAGAATTCAAAGGGTATTGAGTACCTGATGAAAAAGAACAAAGTCACCGTGTTCAACGGGACCGGGCGATTGGCTTTACCGGGTAAAGTCGAGGTGACAGGCCCTGATGGTGCAAAACAAACGATTCAAACGAAAAACATAATTATTGCCACTGGCTCAGTGGTGCGACCAATTCCCGGGTTCGAGACCGATGGCGCACGTGTGGTCTCAAGTGACCACATTCTGGAGTTGAAGGACGTTCCTAAGTCACTTATCGTCATGGGCTCTGGGGCGGTTGGCGTGGAGTTCGCTTCGGTATATTCCAGGTTCGGTGCTGAAACTACCCTAGTGGAGTTACTTCCACGACTGGTCCCTCTCGAAGATGAGGAAGTATCCAAAGAGCTTGAACGGTCCTTTCGCAAGCGCGGAATTAAATCCCAAGTGGATACTAAGCTGGAGAAGATGGAGAAGACAGACAAAGGCGTTCGCGTCACCGGCAAGAATGCCAAGGGTGAACCGACAACATTAGAAGCTGAAATGTTGCTTGTTGCGGTAGGTCGCATGCCCTACACCGAGGGACTCGGTTTGGAAGGAACCAAGATCAAGCTGGATCGCGGTTTCATTCAGGTGGATGAGTTTCAGCAGACAGGCGAAAAAGGTGTCTATGCAATCGGAGATGTAGTTCCCACACCCCTTCTCGCACATCTGGCTTCCAAAGAGGGGATTGTCGCGGTCGAACATATGGCCGGCAAGAAAGATGTGAAACCAATCAACCTGCGCCTGGTGCCCAATTGTACGTATTGCGATCCGGAGATCGGCTCCGTCGGTCTTACTGAAGCCAAGGCCCGTGAACTTGGTTATGACGTGAGAGTCGGCAAGTTTCCTTTTTCAGCGTCAGGAAAAGCCAGAATCATCGGCGAGGAAGAGGGTTTTGTTAAGGTGGTGAGTGAGAAGAAATACGATGAGGTGCTGGGTGTACACATCATCGGCCCACATGCAACAGAGTTGATAGCCGAGGCGTGTGTTGCAATGCATCTGGAAACAACTGCCGACGAGCTGGGTCGCACAATACATGCGCACCCGACCGTATCTGAAGCCGTAATGGAAGCAGCCGAAGGGGTGCATGGTCTCTCCATTCACATTTGAAATGGTTCAAGATGGAAAAGAGCAGTCCTAAAAAGACACGCAGCGGAGACAACGAGCGACGGCGACGGCGCCCCAGACCATCGCGTCACCAGATGCGGATAAGCACGAAGTTTGCCCCCCGGCGTCCTGCGGAAGGTAAACCGCTCAGTTGCACATCGGAAACAACACTAAAGCCCGATCAATTGTTCGAACTGTATCGCTACCTGCAGCTGACACGTTTGGTTGAAGAGCGGCTGGTGAATCTATACCGGCAGACCAAGGTGGTGGGTGGCGTATTTCGCTCGCTGGGGCAGGAAGCCACCGCCGTTGGAAGCGCCTATGCTCTAAAGCGAGATGATTTCGTTACTCCCCTGATCCGAGACCTCGGCGCCGTGCTGGTAAAAGGAATAAAGCCGCGTGAGATCTTTGCTCAATACATGGCAAAGGCTTGGGGCCCCTCGGGTGGTCGCGATCTGAATATCCACTTCGGAGACATGGACCGTGGCTTTATTGGGCCCATCTCTCATTTAGGAGACATGATCCCCGTAATGACGGGCGTATTGCTGGCCGCGCGGATGCAGAAAAAACCCATAGTAGGCATTGCCTATATTGGCGACGGAGGCATGAGTACGGGCGCGTTTCACGAGGGCTTGAACTTCGCAGCTGTTCAGCGGTTGCCTTTAATCGTAGTAGCTGAATACAACCACTACGCGTATTCCACGCCCACATCTCTCCAAACCGCCGTGCGCGATTTAGCCGAGAAAGCTGCCGGTTATGGGATTCCGGCGCATATCGTCGATGGGAACGATATCGTTGCCTGCTATGAAGTCACGAAGCGTGCGGCGGAATTTGCTCGACGAGGTGGCGGAGCGGTTTTGATCGAAGCAAAAACCTATCGTCGGAAAGGGCACGCGGAGCACGACGATCAACGTTATGTACCTGCTGGTGAGATTGAGTGGTGGGAGAAGAACAACGATCCGGTGGACCGATACGAACGCTATCTTCTCGAGAACAATATGGTAAACAGGAACCAGCTGGACCAGATCACTGCAGACGTAATGAAAGAGATTGAAGAGGACTGTTCCTGGGCTGAGAGCTCGCCGTTACCTGAGCCAGAAAAGGCGGCATACAGAGTTTTCGACAACGAGATAGTGCCCCCGGCGTTGAGACCGGTGGTTCTGGAGAGTTGATTTCAAGAGTACAAATAGGGGGGGAACGAAATGACTGAGAACACTACTGGGTCACGAACTGATCAGGTCGTCGACGACCGCGGTACAAGTGAGTCACAAGGTCGAATGATCCTGCGGCGGTTGCGCGATCAGGGTTTTGATGGTAGCGACGAGAAACTTGCCACCGCTTTGGGGCGTCCCGTCGAGAAGGTTCAGGGGTGGACCACGGGCAACGAGACTGTTGACGATGACGTCGTGATGAAGGCTCGGGGTATTGCGAAAGAGCGCGGAATCGAAATCGAGTAGGTGACAACAAAAAGAAGATGTCCACAGCCGTAAAAAAGGAACACCGATCGGCGCGACCGGAACGCGGTGGCGTTACTACCTTCGTTGAGGCCATCCGTCAGGGCATCTGGGAAGAGATGGAGCGCGATCCGACTGTGTTCGTGATCGGTGAAGATGTGGGCGTTTATGGCGGCGCCTTCAAAGTGACGGACGGGTTGCTTGATGAGTTTGGAAGTGGCCGTGTGATCGACACGCCTATTTCCGAGGGGGCAATCGTTGGGGCAGCCTGTGGTGCTGCGCTGATGGGGATGAAACCTATTGCCGAATTTCAATTCATCGACTTTATTTCAGCAGGTTTCGATCTGTTAACGAACTACACTGCAAAGTGTCGTTATCGTTGGGGCGCAGGAATCTCAGCTGTGTTTCGTGGCCCGTGTGGTTCGGGTCTGCGTACAGGTCCTTTTCACTCGTTGAATCCCGAGTCGTTCTTTTTGAACACTGCTGGCTTGAAGATGGTCGAACCCTCGACTGCTTATGATGCCAAGGGGCTAATAAAGGCAGCGATTCGGGACCCTGACCCCGTGCTCTTCTTTGAACATAAGAAATTATATCGGCTGCCGCGGTTGCGAGAAGAACTGCCATCTGATGACTACATCGTTGAGATCGGCAAGGCTCGAACCGCGCGGGAGGGTCGAGACCTTACCATTGTTACCTTCGGAGCAATGGTGCTGACCGCTCTCGATGCTGCGGAAGAGCTGGAAAAAGAAGGGCTGGATGTAGAAGTTTTGGATCTGCGCACACTGGCCCCCTTGGATAGAGAGACGGTGCTAGCGAGCATAAAAAAGACAAGTCGAGCGCTGATCTTACATGAGGCATCTCGCACGGGAGGGATTGGCGGAGAGATTGCCGCGGTCATTGCCGAGGAAGCATTCGAGTGGCTGGATGCACCCGTCGTTCGAGTTGCCTCCATTGACACGCCTGTTCCTTACTCTCCACCGTTGGAGGATTACTATTTACCCCAGGTCAAAGATGTCCTTGACGCCGCCCGAAAACTCGCGGCTTATTGAGCTAGGTAATAGACCGGCCCACCAAAGCAGAAGGATGAAGAGTTAACTTATGAGTACAGAGGTAGTGATGCCGCAGATGGGAGAGTCCATTGCGGAAGGCACGATTACCAAATGGTTGAAGAAGGTTGGCGAACGAGTCGAGCGGGATGAACCCTTGTTTGAGATCTCGACCGATAAGGTTGACGCAGAAATTCCATCGCCCGCTGCCGGTACCTTGACCGAGATTCGGCATAACGAAGGTGAAACCGTTGAGGTGAATACAGTGGTTGCCCTGCTTGATGGCAATGGGGCGAGTCCAGGTAAGGCTGCAGAACCTAAGGCTTCCCCACCAGAGGCAATCAAGCCTGAACCTGCTGCGGAAGCCTCAACGGCAAAAGCGACTACGGCGGAAACACCAGCGTCACAGGGCGAGGCGCCAGCCCCACGAGCTGCTGAACCTCCACCGCCACCTAAACAGGCGGCGAAGCCCGCGCAAGGACCTTCCACAGCCGCCGAAGCGCCAAAATCGACAGTCCCGGCTGGTCCAGCTGAAGCCTCACCTGCTTCACAAGACGTGGAAGAGTTGCGTCGTACGAAGTCGAGTCCACTGGTCCGTCGAATTGCTCAGGAACACGGTGTGGACATCTCGCAATTGGAAGGCACTGGCCTCAGCGGTCGGGTAACCAAGAACGACATACTCAGTTTTATTGAATCAGGCCCAACCGCCGCACCTGCCAGAGCTGCCGGCGCAACAGCTGGTGCTACTCCGGCGGCGGCACTGCCGGAAGTCCCGACTGCGCCGGCCCCGAAGCCGTTACAAGGCGACCGAGTAGAGCAGATGTCTGTAATGCGGAAGAAGATCGCAGAGCACATGGTTGCATCGCGACGCACTTCCGCGCACGTGTCTACGGTTTACGAAATAGACATGACCCGAATTGCCCGCCTGCGGGATAAACATCGGGACGAGTTTTTTGGACGCACCGGGACCAAGCTCACCTACATGCCGTTTATTTTTCAGGCAGTTAACAACGCTCTCCGCAAGTTTCCGATCTTCAATGCCCAGGTTAGTGGGGACCAGATCATCTATAAACGGGATATCAACCTCGGAATGGCGGTAGCGCTCGATGGGGGGTTGATTGTCCCGGTAATCAAACGCGCTGACGATCTATCTATCTCGGGACTGGCCCGGGCGGCAAACGACCTCGCGGATCGTGCGCGCTCGAAACAGCTGAAGCCGGACGAAGTAACCGGAGGCACCTTCACCATTACCAATCCAGGCGTCTTTGGTGGTCTATTCGGCACCCCGATTATTAATCAGCCTCAATTGGCAATTCTCGGTGTTGGGAAGATTGAAAAACGCGCGAAAGTGATAACCTCGGAAGAAAGTGATGATTACATCGCGATTCGGTGGATGTCCTATTTCGCTTTGAGCTTTGACCATCGAGTTATCGATGGAGCCGACGCGGAGAGGTTTCTTGCATACATCAAAGAGCTGTTAGAGGCAGGCGAGTTCTCGCTCTAAAGAATTGCCATACTTGAAACAAAGTGGTGACATACCGACCGGTGGGTCGCGTTTGTCATCGCTTTTGTATTTAAGCAGCTTCGTTATTGCGATCCAATGGCAATTAGATGAAGAATGAAGAAGGGTATTGACTTGGAGCATCGTTCGGTCTAAACAGGTGTGCGCCCAAAAATTGTGGGTGGGTTACGACTGATGTCTAGTCGTTTTTGAACTGAAATCAAGAGGTTCGCACTGGCGGGCCCGTCATTCCAAAGGAGAGTTGTTCAATATGGAAATCCCGAAATTCAGACTGTTTTCCTCCCTGGTCCTTGCTATCGGCCTCCTGGTCTGCTCAGCCCCTTTCGCTTATTCTCAGGACACGACCGCCCCTGCTGGTACTCGCACGATAGCCAGCGGTGAGAAGATGAAGATCAAGGGTGTGGTCACCCGGAGAGACGCAGATACTTTTACCGTTCAAGATATTAATGGTGTGCTAACGGTGGTTCGTCTGGACGACAGGACCAGCGTTAAAACAAAGGGTGGTTTTCTTCGCAGCGGCACCAACTATGCTCAAACCAGCATTCTGCGTGGTTTGAACCTTGAAGTTGAAGGTCGCGGAAATGGAACCGAGCTGGTCGCCGAGAAGGTACGGTTCAACGATTCGGATCTCCGAGTAGCTCGTGCCGTTGAATCTCGAGCGGCGCCGCTTGAGGAGCGAGCCACGGATACCGAAGCAAAGCTCACCGAAGTGGAAGCAAACGCTCAGCGTTTGTCTGGTCAGTTGGACGAGCTGGCGGCTGTAGCAAATACGGCTCGCGGTGGTGCCCGTGCGGCGCAGGAAACTGCTGATGCAGCGGTTGCTGGCGTGAATGCCACAAACGAGCGCATTTCGGCTCTTGATGACTATGAACCACAGACCGTGGCGGCCGTGAACTTCCGCTCTGGCAGCGCGGTTCTGAATGCCGAATCGAAAACGAAGCTGGATGACATTGCCACGATGGCGATGAACTCGAAGGGCTATGTGCTGGAAGTCTCGGGGTATGCCGATGCCACCGGCAGCGTAGCTCGGAATCGGGTGCTGAGCCAGCGACGTGCTGATGCGGTCATTCGTTACTTGGTCGAAAATCACAGCATTCCGCTGCGAAGAATCGTAACTCCTTATGGGTTCGGCGAATCGCATGCTATTGCTGATAACACCACGCGCGAAGGTCGTGCAGAGAACCGTCGTGTGGAAATCAAGCTGTTGGTAAACAAGGGCTTGACCGCTCCCGCACCAACAATCTCAAGACCGAGCACCAGTGGTTTGGATTAACATGATTAAGCAATGAGGCGATGCAACCATGGATTCATCGCCCTGCACCTAACAGCCATGAATCTTGTCGTCGCAGATTCTGAAAGAGTAAGTTATTTGCGAAGACTATCGCGACGGCATGGAGTGAATGGCTCGGATGACTGGTAATTGTTGGGGAAAACATATTGGGCCAGCGCTGCTTATGGGAGCGCTGGCTCTATTTTTCTTTGTTGGCGCAGCGGCAGGTCAGTCGATAAGGGACTTGCCACCACCACCTCCTCCACCAACACCTAGACCGACTCCTATACCGACACCCACTCCCGAACCAAAAGACGAGGACTTTGATGTGGTTCGCGTGAGTTCGAACCTCGTGATGGTTCCTGTTTCAGTGGTTGATGCTGCAGGTCAGCCGATTCTCGGTTTACAGGTAAATGACTTTCGTCTGGAAGAACAGAATCGTCTGCAGGAGATTACGGAGATCGGGAATCCCGAGCAGGTCCCACTCGATATTGCGTTGCTTTTTGACATCTCGAGCAGTGTTAGTCAGAAGGGATTCTTTCAGTTTCAGCAAGCTGCGGCTGCAGCATTTCTGAAGCAGGTAATGAAACCAGTGGATCGAGCCGCCGTTTTTACAATTGCCGAAGAGCCCCGCATGGCGTCTCCCCTGGCACCGTCAGAAGTGGCGGCAGCCAAGATACTCGGCATCCCACCTGCAAATGCGCCAGTTCCTACTGCTTTCTATGACACCGTTTCAGCGGCGGCAAAGTATCTTGCCTCAAACTCGGCCGACAGACATCGCCGCGTGATCATGGTGATCTCCGATGGTGATGATAATTTTAGTAGGGTAGTGAAAGACGCCTCACTCGCCGAATATCGCGCCAGCGAGCGCGGAGAACTCAGCCCTTCCGGCGCTCGACGAAACCTGATTGAGCGTAGACGGGTTGCGGTGGGCGATGTTCAGAAGGCTGTTCAGCAAGCTGATGCTGCTTTCTACTCCATCAATCCGGGCGGTCCATCAGTGCGTTTGAACCAGATCAGCATGGGTGCCCAGAATGCTATGCGATCCATCGCCGAGTCCACTGGTGGAAATGCCTTCATTCCCGGCTCTGAAACGGATCTCGAACGAGTGTTTAGTGAGATCGCGGCTGAACTCCGCGGGCAATATCTGTTGCTATACTATTCGAACCTAAAATCCGCGCCCGCTCAATTTCGCACCATTAAAGTTTCCGTTCCCACGCGCTCAAACTCTCGGGTTCGTGCGCGACAGGGCTATTATCCAAAAACTGCCGACAACTAGTTACACGTCATCAACACTTATTTCCCGCACAACACATCCAGTGTTCTTACGAAATCCGTATCATCTGTTCATCTGGGGCTTTGCTTGTAGCTCAGCTACTGCATTGTCACCAGGACGTCCGTCAATCGGCTAACCACATCAAGTAGTGCTCTGCCTGATCGCTCAAACTGATTCGCCGCCGCCAACTCCTCAGCATTTACTGCACCGGCGGCAGATCCGGCGAGTTTGATGTAATAGGGTTGTAACTCGGGCGTCGTGCGAAACTGAATCTCCAACCGATCGAGTCCTTCGCGGACGGCTTGAAGACTGGTCCTTACCCTGGCCTTATTCTGCTTTGACTGTTCGATTAATGTTGCCGAAGGATTACTACGCCGCATCTCCTCCTCAGTCTGCTCAAGGCCCTTGGCAACCGCACCGAGCACATAAATAAACCGTGTGAGACTCTTGATCTGGACTCCCACCTGTGTCGCACCGTTCCGCTTCATCTCAGCGGCACGTTGCGCGGCACGTTGAGCGGCCGTGGTACGGGACGCTGTTCCGCGACGGCGCGTCTGCGCTAGTCCGTCACTGGCGCAAATCATTAGCAGTAGCAAACCTGCAATCGTGGCTCTTCTCAAGATGTGTTCTCCTGTTAACCGTTTGGATGTTTACAAGCTATTCTCATCACCAAAAGAGGTCAAGCCTCCCCCTGGGAACGCGGGCGTCCCCGCCCGCATTTCTCACTCAGCCTTCAGATCCTTAGTGGGCCACAGATAATACGGATGATACGGATCTGGAGACGAGGAAATGAGATCAAAAGAGGGGACCTATTCTTCCCTTTTGGCGAGTAAGTAGCGAAACTGCATTTACTAATTTTTTAATCTTTCTCCTCAGATCCGTATCATCCGTTCTATCTGTGGCGTCCCCGCCCGCATTTCTCACTCAGCCTCAAGCTTCAGAGCAACTTCCTGTAGAATGTCCCAACCACACATTTGGATGCTCAAAGCATGGTTCAGCGGAAGTTGGTCGTCAAAAAGCTAGGTTTGGTCGAGTACGCACGTGCGCTGGAAATCCAAAAAACAACTGAGCGTGCCGTTCAAACTGGGGCCCAGGCTGATACTCTGTTCTTACTGGAGCACCCACACACCCTTACGATCGGTCGGCGTGGCGACAAGTCGGCGGTGTTGATTCCTGAAGACGCTCTCGCCGCGCGAGGAATTACTCTGTTCGAAACCAATCGGGGCGGGAAGATCACTTACCACGGTCTGGGCCAGATTGTCGGCTACCCTATCATCAACCTCAGCCCCGACCGTGAAGATGTACACCGCTACGTTCGCGACCTTGAAGAGGTGCTCATTCGAACGATGTCTGACTTCGGAATTCAGGCGTTCCGAATCAAGGGCCTGACGGGCGTCCACACCAGTGAGGGAAAGATTGCAGCGATCGGTGTGCACATCGCACGCTGGGTTACCACGCATGGTTTTGCTTTGAACGTTTACACGGATTTGAGTTTTTTTGACTTGATTATCGCGTGCGAAGGTGAGCCGGTAACCTCCATGCAGGAGCTGTTGCGTAAGGATCTCACAATGGATGAAGTTGGAGACAGAATCGTCGAAAACTTCCTTACCGTCTTTGAGATGGAAAAACTTAAAGAGACTGAGGTGATAGTTGGCTGACTCGTTGACACAAGATCACATTGAGGCTGCGGCCGAGAGAATTGCAGATCACATTCATCGCACACCTGTGTTTACGTCGCGTCTTTTCGACGAGGCTGCCGGGGTAGAGACATTCTTCAAATGCGAAAACCTGCAACGCGCTGGCGCTTTCAAGATCCGTGGCGCCACCAACAAAATTCTTTCCCTGACTCCTCAAGAGAAGGCACGTGGAGTAGTTGCCTTCTCATCCGGAAATCATGCGCAGGCAGTTGCCGTTGCGGCTTGTAAGGCGGGTGTGCGGGCTGTGGTCGCGATGCCCGATGATGCTCCGCGCACAAAAGTCGAAGCTACGCGTGAGTATGGCGCGGAGATCGTCTTCTATGATCGGCACAGTGAAGATCGCGAGTCGGTTGCACTGAACATCAGTGAACGAGACGGCCTTGTGATGGTGCCACCCTACGACGACTACCTCATCATCGCGGGGCAAGGAACCTGCGGACTGGAACTGATGCAGGACGTACCCGACTTGGATGCGATCGCGACTCCCTGTAGTGGCGGAGGATTATTTGCGGGGGTCAGCTTCTGCGCCAAGTCAATCAACCCGGCAATTCGGTGCTTTCCGGTTGAGCCTGAGACAGGTGACGATACAAGACAATCGCTTCTGAAAGGAGAACGTGTTTTCATTCCGCCGCCGCCAACAATTGCCGACGGGCTGAGAGTGCAATCGCCGGGGGCGCTGACGTTTCCCATCCTCCAGGAAACTGCCGAGGAGGTGCTGACCGTGTCAGATCAACAGATTGTTGATGCGATGCGGTTTATTCTGCTGCACATGAAGCTTTTGGTTGAGCCATCAGGAGCGGCCGCTGCCGCCGCGGTGCTGTCGCGAAAGTTGCCATCAGGAATTCGACGGGTCGGGGTCGTGCTTTCCGGGGGAAACATTGACCGTCAGTTCTTGGCCCAGTTGTTAACGGACGAGGACGAATGAAAGATTGCCGATTGCCAATTGAAACTAGCCAACGTTGAATAATTCCAATTGGCAATCGGTTGAAATTCCAATCGGCAATCGGCAATTGGAAAATGGCTGAGCTCCCCAAACTGCAGAAATGAACCCACGGTGCTAAAATGTTTTCTTGATCAAGAGGTCCATTGATTGAATAGAGAACTTCGCGTTATCAGCAACAACCCCAAACCGCGGCAGCCCAAGCCTGAATGGCTGAAGATCCGTCTAGGCGATCCCACCAATCAGAATCACGTGCTGAACCTGATCGAAGGGCTGAACCTGCATACCGTTTGTCAGGAAGCGCGTTGCCCCAACATCTTTGAATGCTGGTCGGATCGCACAGCTACCTTCATGCTGGGAGGCGACATCTGTACGCGGCACTGCGGATTCTGCGCGGTGGGTAAGGGTGAGCCCGGGGCACTGGATCCTGACGAGCCGCGACACGTCTCTGAAGCTGTCCGTCACCTCGACCTGGCGCACACCGTTATCACTTCGGTCAATCGTGATGATCTGCCCGATGGTGGCGCAGCACACTGGGCCGAGACAATTCGTCAGGTTCGGGAGTTGAATCCAGACTGCAGAATTGAAGTACTGATTCCAGACTTTAACGGTTACGAAGTAGCCCTCAACACGGTTCTGGATGCTCAGCCCGACGTTCTGAACCACAATACAGAAACGATCGCCAGACTTTATCGCCGAGTTCGACCTGACGCACTCTACGAGCAGTCGCTGACTCTGCTGCGGCGAGCTGCCGATCGTCGCGACCGTGAAGCTCGAGGCATGCTGACTAAGAGCGGCATCATGGTAGGCTTGGGCGAATCGTTTGATGAGGTGGTCGAGCTGATGAGAGACTTACGAGCAGTCTCATGCGACATCATGACTATTGGCCAATATCTACAACCGCACGCCCGCAGGCTCCCGGTCGAAAGATATGTCACTCCGGAAGAGTTCAATCGTTGGAAACAGATCGGTGCGAACCTCGGGTTTCAGCACGTTGAATCGAGCCCTTTGACCCGCTCTTCTTACCATGCCCGTCAACAGGCAGAATCGCGAGAACCAGTCGGCACACTAGACTAATTCTCCGCAGCCAGCGAGCATCGATTTTCGTCCCCTCATATGAAAGCAGTCATGTTTCGCGAGCATGGTGGTCCGGAGGTTCTTGAGTACACCTCTGTTCCCGATCCGGAACCAGGCGCGGACGAGGTATTGGTCGAAGTTCGGGCTTGCGCGTTGAATCATCTTGATGTGTTTGTGCGGAGTGGGCTGCCAGGTATTACCATTCCGCTGCCTCACATTCTCGGGAACGATGTCGCGGGCGTCGTTCGACGAGCGGGGGAACTGGTCGACTGGGTGCAACCTGGCGAGGAGGTCATCCTGCAACCCGGTGTCTCGTGTGGACACTGCGCCGCCTGCCTTGCTGGTAACGACAACTTCTGTCCGCAGTACGACATTCTCGGTTATCGGCGCGACGGCGGCTATGCTGATATGATCGTAGCTCCGGCCGTTAACGTCATTCCAAAACCACGGAACCTGAGCTGGGAAGAGGTTGCTGCTGTCCCATTGGTAACGCTAACCGCATGGCACATGCTTGTGACTCGGGCCCAAGTGCAGCCTGGTGAGGATGTCCTGATTCACGCAGCAGGCAGCGGTGTTGGGTCGATTGGAATTCAGATAGCAAAACTTCGCGGGGCGCGTGTGATTGCGACAGCTGGATCCGACGAAAAGTTGGCCAGGGCCAAAGAGCTTGGAGCTGACGAAGTCGTTAACTACTCGCCAGACGACTGGCCTAAACAGGTGAGGCGATTAACGGACCGCAGCGGCGTCGATGTCGTTTTTGAGCATACGGGTTCGGCCACTTGGCCTGGTTCGTTGGTAGCGCTCAAAAATGGCGGACGTCTTGTGACGTGTGGGGCTACAAGTGGTTACGATGCAAGAACGGATCTACGGCAAGTGTTCTACCGGCAGCTATCGATACTTGGTTCGTTTATGGGATCGAAGGCAGAACTCATTGCCGCGATGAAGTTCATCGAGAGTGGTGCCATCAAGCCGGTTGTGGATCGCGTGTTACCGCTTGCTGAGGCTCGTCGAGCGCATGAGTTGATGGAGAATCGGGCCCAATTTGGGAAGTTAGTGCTGGTACCGAGCCACTGATAGAACGAATGAATAAGGATCTGAACGAGGGTGGCTTGAAAGATTCGCCACAGATAATACGGATGATACGGGTCTGAAGGGAAACTAAAAGATTGGCAAATGCAGTTTCGCTACTGACTGGCCGAAGAGGCGAAGAGGGGAAGAGGGGAAGAGTAGGTCCCAACTTTTGATCTGTTTTCCTCGTCTCAGATCCGTATCATCCGTATTATCTGTGGGCCCACTAAGGATCTGAACGAGAAAGACTTGAGAGATTCGCCACAGATGGAACGGATGATACGGATCTGAAGAGAAATTAAAAGATTAGCAAACGCAGTTTCGCTACTGACTGGCCGAAGAGGCGAAGAGGGGAAGAATAGGCAATTTCCATTTCGTGAAGGAACAAAAGGGACTCCCGGCGTTCGAACACAACCTGGTTGCCGCTTTTCAAAAAAGGGCCTGACTATCACTCGGTGGTGGTTCTTCCCCTTTTCCCCTCTTTCCCTCTTTCCGTCGCCTCCAGATCCGTATTATCTGTGGCCCAAATCTTTCACTTATCTGAGTAGTCTTCTACCACAAAGCGCCTCTTGAGTTGGGCCATATTCCCTTCCTCAAGATTGAAGTTGGTGCCGCCGATGACTTTTTTGCCTTCTTCGGTGGCCACCCAATCGACCACCTGCGGTGCATTCGTTCGTAGAAATGCAGAGTCTTCGCGATCGATGGGTTTCCCATCCTTCCGAGCGAACACGAAGATGTAGGTGTAACGGCCACTCCGCACAAACTGCAAGTCACGTGCGAACCCGGTTAGCGGTGAAGCTGCTGGGGTTACAGGGGTTGAGGAGATCCCAGCCGGCGCATTCGTCTGCGAAGCCTGGTCGCACCCCGTAAAGGTGAGCAACGCACAACACGCAACAGAGCTGAGCAAGTTTGATGAGTTCATACGGCCATCAAATTGTACGATGGATTGCTCTCCAACGGAACGCGAGCTAAAGGAAGGTGTCACGGAGCCCAGACGTCCCGCCCGCACTTGTCCAGGACTGAGAGCTTTTAACGAAGCACCGCGGGCGGTGCGGACGGGGACGCCCGCGTTCCTATAACTCAAGGCCTACGGCTCGCTTTCCGGTTCTAATCCCACCTCGCCTTCAATCTCAGGTTCAACTTCAGGGGCGGACGAATCCCCCTTTTCGTTAAGGATCCGAAGAATGGTGCAGTCGTCATCCTCATAAATAATCTCGAACCAACCGCTCTCTATAGCATTGCCGTAGAACCGGTCGTGCCGGTTATCAGTGAACACATAACGCGAGCGGAACCTATCACGAATCAGTGGACCAGGATCCTCTTCTTCGCCGAGTGTGATGCGATCGTAAAGTTTCGAAAGCGCCGGGTCGCGGTCGTACAGGTAATGCGGATCTAAACCCGATATGTAGTTGTGCGTATGGTCAAAATAAAACAGTCTGGGAAAATCATCCCAGTCGGTGTTGAAGATTATCTCACCAGAAGGAATGTTCTCCCGCATCCACTCAGCTCCCGCCTGGTAATAGTCATGAGGTTCGCTTTTTCCAATGTCCTCCGAAGTTTGGCGTAGGTTAAAGAACAAAACTATACCTAACACGATAGCTACAAACCCTGCCGCTATTAACTGCCACAGTTCGCGGGATTCAGATCTCTGGACCGGCCTGTCCTCGCCTTCACGGTCGAGGAAAGGTTGCAGTTCATCCATGACTTCGTGAGGTAGCTTGGTCAACACCGAACGAACTCCTTGCAGCCATGGTTGTAATGAGAAAGCTGCGAACATTACGGCGAAAGGTGGCCAGTACTCAGCCATCCGTTTCCAACGAGCGGTCAGGATCATTAATGTAGTGGCGAGGAGCAGCAAAAGTAGTGAATGATGTGCTCGTTTGCGATCGCCTCCGTCAAAGGCCACGTATCCCACGACCATCGCTACTACCGCAACCACCGAATTGCCCAGAAACTCCCAGCTGTTGTACGGATACCACTCGCCACCTACCTCTGTTGGATATCCAGTAGCGGTGATCTTCATCTTGGCATGTTGGTAAAAGAGCCAGAGGTTTTTTGAAAAGTAGGGATTGATGACCAAACCCGCGATAATACCGGCTAATACCCATACTAAGGGCCGCCATTCAAACCGTCTCTCTGTCCACCCGATTACTGCGGTCCAAAACACGACGGTGATCAGAACAAGTGGGAACATGTCGTAGGTCGCGGTAAAGATGAAAGCCAGCGGCAACAGTGGCCAGTACTTGTTTTTGAACAAGAGGTGAATGGCTATAACTAAATAGATGATGGCAAAAGGCGGAGCCTTCGCCATGTTGAGACGGAACAGAAACGGTACCGAACAGGCGAGCAAGGCCACAAGCCAGACGAGACTAAACCGGACGCGATAGCGGACAAGCAACCAGTAGCAAGAAAACAAGGCAAGGCTCCCAAACAGAGTCGCCGAAAGCTTTGCGCCAAAGCGTAGGTCGCCGAACCAAGTGAATGGGATTTGGAAGATATGAAAAAGGAGGTGATGATCTACGTAGTTGTTCGCGTCGAGAGTTGTGAGCGGCAGCCAGAGAAAGATTGGTGGAAAGCTCTGCGCCCGAATTGATTCCCAAAGCAATCGGCTCCACTTGATGTGATAGTAGCCATCAAAATCCCCGCAACATATAGCGTTTGTCGAAAATTGGAGCATCCAAAGGACAAACGTGATCACTGCGGCAGCGGCGCAGAGTTCGACGATGCGAAGCGTGCGTTCGGACTTAACGAGTGATCTCATCTACGCCAACTGTGTCTTTGACACGGTGGGAGTTGCTCACAATTGTTCGATCAGTTCGAGCAATGCTTGTGGGTCAATCGGCTTGGTCATGTGTGCGGTGAAGCCTGCTTTCAGCGACTGTTGCCGATCATTGAACATCGAGTAGCCGGTAACTGCAACCATCGGTATGGACTCATATTCAGGTAATGCTCGGATCTCTCTAGCGAGTTGATAGCCATTCATGTAAGGCATGCCGATATCGGAAATAATCACATCGAATTGCCTGGAGCGGGCCAGAGTTAGCGCCTCATTCGCGGAGGCCGCAGTAGCTACATCGTAGCCGGCGTGGCTCAAAAGCACTGAAAGCATGTCGGTAACATCTGCAACATCATCGACAACCAGGGCTTGACGTTTTCCACCTTCGGTGTGTAAACCCGAGGATGACAGTGGCCCAGCGTGTTGAGTTGGATCTTTTCTCGGGGGGAAGAACTGCGGCACTGGTTTAGCGGAATACGACCCTGTTAATGTGAGCACCTGTTGGACTGTCATACCAAACCTTAAGAGTAGCTTGACTGAAACCGAGAAGAAGCTGTGATTTAAACGCGGTTAATGTAGCTGAATTG
>Ga0209431_10000075_pt1 | contig 68393 bp, 81 predicted proteins | sample RifCSP13_3_FD_184021 | JGI IMG/M metagenome (GOLD analysis project Ga0209431, IMG submission 184021) | Soil microbial communities from Rifle, Colorado - Rifle CSP2_sed 13_3 (SPAdes) (version 2) | ecosystem: Environmental > Terrestrial > Deep subsurface > Rock core/Sediment | place: Rifle... | reverse complement strand
AGTAATCAGATATGAGGGTCCAAAAGGTGGGCCAGGAATGAGAGAAATGTTAGCTACTACGGCAGCACTTGTAGGTCAAGGCTTGGGTAAAAAAGTTGCAATGGTAACAGATGGTAGATTTTCTGGTGGTACGCGTGGATTCATGGTAGGACATGTTGCGCCAGAAGCATATGTGGGCGGTCCGATTGCACTAGTAAAAGATGATGATGAAATTACAATAGATACAGAAACCAACATACTTGATCTTCATGTATCTTCTGAAGAACTAGAGAAGAGAAGAAAACAATGGAGCCCACCAAAACCAAACTACACAACAGGCGCATTGGCAAAATATGCAACATTGGTTGGCTCTGCAGCACAAGGGGCAATTACTAGTCCAAAGCTATAATTTTAGTTCTTCAAGTAATGTATCCCAATTGATTTTTTCTTGTTCTGTAACATAGATTTTCAATAGGTTTCCCCATGCTTTATCCAGATCAGTTTTAAATTTTTTAAAACCATGTACACTTGATAGTGAAAGGGAGTTTTGTGGATTGTATTTTACTTCATCAATGGACACACAGTGTACAGTGTCATTTCTAACCTCAAAGAGTCTAGACATGTCTCTAGTATATTCAGGTCCAAAAACAGTCCAATCAAGAAATGTTCGAATTTTACGATTTATTGGAATTAAATTAAGAAGATAAAGCAATTCTTTGCTATCATTTTGATTAGAATACGTTACTATTCTTAATCGGATTATCTCATCAAAGAGAAATGCCATTTTTGAGAATGCCGATAAAACACTATCTCTGTTTTTTGCAACGATTAATTTAGAATCAAAGCCATTTTTTAAAATCCCGTCATTTAGGAAATAATGATTGTTTTTATCAATGATGTATAACCTGGCTTTATGTGAAATTTTTTTTTGTGTCTTTATGGTTTCAAGAAAAGCAGAAACATTCATGCTACAACAAATAATCCATAATCAATTAAGGATTTGGACAATTTTCAGCAAAGATAGTGTAATGATCAAATTGGTCACAAGGTTTATAGATCGCCAATCAACTATAAATCTCAGAGATAACAGAAAAAGAAAATTACATTATTGTTATTGGATTACTGTTGTCTACTACAGATTTTCTATGCCTAAAACATCATAGTACGCACGTGGAATCATTTTTTGAGCCTTGAAAAAAACGTTGTTGACTGCAGTGTCAAGTACGTATGTTTTTGCCCAATCATCTTCGCTCCTAATTGAGCGACCAAATCCTTGAAGTAATTTAGCCAGAGTCTGAGAAGTATACCATAAAGGAAATTTATCCATTTTTGCTTTTGTTCTTTTTTCTTTATAATTAGGATATGGGACTTTGGCAATAATTTGAAATCGAGATAAATCGTCTTTGAGGTCTACTCCTTCCCATAATGAAGAAGAAAGCAAAACGCCAGTAGGATCAGCAGCATGTTCTGAAATAATTTCATCTTGTGTTTTTCCGTCTTTGTTATAGCTGTGGCAAATTCTGATTCGTCTAGTATTTTTTGGTGAAATATATCTCAAGATTTTTTGACACCGTGGTACAGATGATGTTAAAATCAAACCCCTCTCACCAGAATGCTCATCCATTATTCTATCAATTGTTTTTATTACTTCAAGTTCATCATCTTCAGTCGAACCATATCTTAGCCGTTTGATGTTTAGAAGATCAATTCTTCTATGTTCGATTGGAAAGGGGGATTTTGGAGTGTCAATAAACGCGATATCATCTTGTTGCAATCCCATATTTTCACAAAAACTGAATTTATCAATAGTTGCAGACATGAATATCTGATATTCAGTGGTGAAAAAAGAATTTGCAAATGTTGAGACATCGATAGGTTTTACGGAGATTGTTCTAAAATTTCCATTCAAGTCTGAAACAGGATCATTTACTACGAAATTATCCTTGTCAGTAAGAATGTCGATTTTAGCCTGAGCAGCTCTGTCAAATCTCCTCTCCAGTCTTGTAACAGATTCATAATCAGGCTCTTTTTGGTATGAATCGCTTTCTTTGATGTCTTTGATTTTTTTGGCATAAGAGTATGCAATATCGTCAATTAGTTGTATCATTGAATCCAAATCAGTAAAATCATATCTTGTGGCATTTAGATTGCACTCTTCTACTTGACCACTAAATATGTCAAATCCAATAAACTGCATTATCTGATCTTCTATTTTATGAGCCTCATCAAATATCGAGACTTTTCTATTAAGATAATCTTCAAAGAGTTTTCGATTAAATTTCATAATTTGAAAAAATGCATGATAGTTCCACAGAGAATGTTTTGAAACAAGTGCATCGTATTTTTGAAGATAATAATGACAAGATTCGGCCCCTTGAGCGTGGTCTTCAACTTGTTTTATGGTAGGCTTGAATTTACAAACTTCAATTACTTCCTTACCGTTTTTATTTATTTTTTCTTGACATTGTCCCTTATCACATGTCAATCCCCACCTCATAGCTCTTCTAACATTGTCAACTTTTTCAGATTCCATCATTTTCAAACATGCAAAATTTTGTTTTCCTTTAACAGGCTTAAGAAATGGAATATCTTTGATGTACTGATCTTGAAGATGCTTTGATGCAGTTATGGTAAACGAACTGTCAAAATATCTTGAAACAGTAGCTCCTACCAGTGATTTTCCTACTCCAGTCGGAGCACATAAAATAATTTTCTTGTAACCTGATTTTAATTTCTCTTCAATTTCAAATATGATCTTTTTTTGAATATCTCGTGGAGAAAATTGTTCTGGAAATTTTTCTAAAAGAGGCAGGATTGATGCTATTTTTCTTTAATATTAAAAGCATGAAGGTTCTAATATTATCAAAGATTTTGTAATGTAGTTTAATATCTAGTAACATCATAATAGATCATGGAATTACTAGAAGATAAAATGCGAGTTTGGCTAGAAAGTGCTAAATTTGTAAAGGCGATTCCAGGCGTTTATGTTTTGTACAACAGAAACAAAGATGTGATCTATATAGGAGAAAGTAACAATTTGGAGGAAACGTTCACAAAATATGTCGATACCGAATTTGAAGGAAATGAATGCAAACAAAAAACGCAGTCATACCAGCGAGAATTTACAAGCAACCCAAAAGAACGCCAAATCAAGTTAATTGAAGAGTTCAAAAAAGAGTCAGGAAAAATCCCATCTTGCAATACAGAGATAGCACTAGAAACCCATTGATTTTGACATAAACACACCGTATTCTAATTTCTTAGTCACCGGTTTTCAGTCAGGCGTGAATATAGAGAAAGTAATTAATTTGAGATCGGCGTAATTTAGAAATGCATCAGTGTTATTATTGTGAGCAACTTTTTGACTCAAAAGAAGCCTTGTATGATCATGTAGAAATCCATTCAGATATTGAGAGAAACCAAGAATTAATGGATAAAAAAAAGAAGGCAAAAAAAGACTAGCCTCATTTTGTATTTCTCAAATTAATAACCGCTAAACAAAATTAGAGCAAAGGTTAGAAAAGATACATTCAGGAATAGAAATAACAATTTTGAGGTAAAATAATATGGAATGGATTGAGGCTTTACTAAAAAGATCATGCGATAAAACACTAACAAAAGGAGAAGTGCTACACAGTCTGTTTCACATGATTGAAATAAATGAAAACACACTAAATCACATACAAGCAGACAAACGAGATTTTGGACCAGAGCTAGAAGAACTAAAACAGACAGAAATCAGGGATTTGGATTTTCATCTAAAATATTATCGTAGTCTTGTTAATTACATAAATTCGATTCCTGAAAATAAAATAATTAAACAAGTGTAACTAGAAAAAATCAAGACAGAAGATACACATGAGGGGTTATATCATAATAGATTACATGAAGTTTGAATCTAGGTTAGAACACGTTTCGTAATTTTTTGAACGTATCATCATACTCTTGTTGTTTTTCGATTATCTGCCCATAGTTGGTTTTCTTATCATATTCTTCTTGTTTTTCAGAAAGATATTTTTCCCATTTTTCAACTTCTTTTGCAATCATTAAACCAGAATCTTCACGTGCAAATTGTTTTTGTTGTTCTGAATTTTGTCCTCTAGTGGGAAATTTTTTTTCATCAAACACACTCTGAATTTGTTTTTTAATTTTGGATCTAAATAATTCTGCAAGATCAAAATGTCCTTGCTCATGTTTTAAGAGTTGAGGAGTTGCTTGTGATCGTCTTACCCAAGAAAGTAGCGGATAAAATTCAACAGTCAAATCAACATTTTCAATAAAGAATCGGATTTGACTACCAACTGCATCAGAATTAACAATCCAAGTACAGCGATATTTTACGATGCTATGAGCATCTTCAAACACTGCAGGGTTAGATTCAGCTCGAAAGTCTGACCAATTCAAAAGATAATTCGCAGACCAAGAAATTATATTATTTTGACCCATAGAATTGTTTATTGTGTTAGGGAATAAAATTATTGATTTTTACTATAAAAAAACAGACCAAAAAACAATTGATGGAGACTTTAGATTCTTTTTCCGTCACGCCCACTGTAATTTCCAAATGACTGAGGTATGTCAAATCCTAACCACGAACAATCTTCATTTTCTAATAATTGATGCTGTTTTTGATGTTCAACAAGTTGTGCATCACCCCAAGTTCCACTATAGAGAAAACTACATTTTTCAATGTGATTTATTTTTCTTGCACCTTTACAAATTATTATCAAGATCGTTTTAATGCGTATCAGATTTGAAAAGTTTTTGGTTTTGAATTAAAGATATGTTTGACGGCCGATGAATTCTAGGGTGTGGTCTGGTAAGGCAAACATAGGAATGCCGTCAAACAGGATGACTCGATGATAGTATCTCAAGACAAATTAAAAGAAATAGTGTGTTTAATTTGAAACACATCTCAAATAAGCACGCCTAGATTAAATGATATTTTAGTAACATTAGCGATTCAGGCACAAATGGAATTGAAATGGATCATTTTTTCAAACCATTTTGATCAATTAACAAGACATGTTTTATTTTAAGAATTTTTCAAAAATCATTGTATACAAGATATTGGAAGCAAGACTGTTTGCATGTTTGACGGCTTGAATATATCCCCCAAAGGGACTGATGCAAAAAAAAGACGTCAGACTTGCTTGCTTTTCTATAAAAACTATTAATTTCAGACAAAAACAAAATAATTTGTGAATCTAAAATTTATGATTTTCATGTGGATTTCAATAGCAGCATTGATTGTAGGCTTTGTCTTATTGTACGACATCAAGGGATAATTAAAAATTATCCAAATTAGATGTACAAATACTTTGAAAGGAAAAACTAGTTTTGAACATCAAAATTAGGATGACAATCCAGAATTTCTAGAATAGCATCGCTTTGTTTAATTAACTGATTTTGTTGATCAATCATGGAATTAATCTTGTCAGCTTCGGAATTTAATTTACTCAGTAATCTCTGTGCTTTTTCAAATTCGTCTTGAGGCAGAGTTTTTCCGTCATAGTATTCATATTGTTTGTAATATTCGTCATATTGTGATTTTGCACGAGAGATTTGTTTATCCAATGATTCAATTTGATCTCGAATTTCACTGTCTTGATCAAGTAGAGATTTTTGTCCAACATAAAGTTCTTTGAATTTTTGCGGTACAATGAATCCTTGTGAATCAAAATTAACAGTGGTGGATTCATCCGAATACATCAGATGATTTTTATCAACACTGTGTCCCAATCCAAGGGCATGGCCTATCTCATGCATTATGATGTTTGAAACCATGTTTTCATCATTTTGAACATAATTACCACTGCAATCCTCATCACCGACAGAAATGTCCAATACACAATGATTCAAGATTCCAAATAACGCAGAATTACAAGTGGCCAGACCAGAGTGAGTTTCTGAGGCATACACTTGCCATCGAATCTCAATGTCAGGATCATCAGACTCTACAAAATCCAATCTGGGATTCAGTGATTTCCAGGCATCAAATGCTTTATGCAATGCATCTAATGGGATTTGTTTATCAGGTAGATTTGGAATTGCCTGAATTGAATAATAGATGACTTTCGGTTCATTTTTAGTTGTAATTTTAGATAATTCTTTAACGTTTTCAGATTTGACCAATCCTGTAGGAGCATTTTGAGCATCAAATGGCAGTAAATTTGCATACCAGAGATACACAAAAATGCCGATTATCAGAATAATAGAAAGTAGTAATTTCAATGAAAAAATTTGTGTGCTACAATAAGTAAAACTTTCTATGGATTAGCAAGTTACAGTATGGTGTGAAACTAAAAGTCACAAAAATACAGGCGTAAAATGAATCAAAATTAAAAAAGATAAATTTATTCAAATATGGGAGCACGAAGGAATTCCATGGTCAAAAAAATTGATGATGAAAGGCATCAGGAATTACTAAAACAAAAAGAAGAACTAGAAAACAACAGACCACACGATATTGATGCAATGAGAAGATGGAAACATTCCATGGGTAAAATCTTAGAAGAATTAGAGTTGTTTAAAAAATAACAAAATAAATGTTGTTTGTTTCATATAGAGTTCCAAATCAGGGTATTTTAATCAGTACAATATGCATTTTGTTAAAATTCAAGTGTGCCTGTAAACAGTGATCAATATTTTTTTCAAATTGAGAAACTTTATTTTGATAAACAGAATAGAAAATTAGATGCAAGTAAATAATGCACTGAGCACTGGATCAATTTCAATCACAGTAGAATTTATTTTGATACAAGTCACTACCCATAATATTAAATATTATTTTTACATAGGTGAAAAATTTGACTGAATGCCCTACATGTAAACTAGCCATGGAGTCACACTCTACTGCAGAATTGATGGAATGTTGTATGAAACAAGTAGGAGATGATTTTACTGAAGAAGATAAAGGAACATGTCCTAACTGCAAGCACGCCATCAAAAAACACTCAGATAAAGAACTTGCAGAATGTACATTGGCATTTTTTAAATCACATATCAAAAATTAGGGATCAGATTCAATACACAATACTAAAAAAATCAGTCTATTTTGCAAGATAAGCATAAACAACAGTCCAATTGATTCAGAATATTGGATCAATTAACTACAATACTCATTGAAAAGTATTCTCCCATGTGGACAAACAAGCAAGTTTGGGAATATGAGCAAATTCATGAAGAAATAAAATTCGATGTACTATATGTGGAACCTGGAAATAAAGAAGAAACATCGTGGAAATCAAAAAGGGCATACCCAGATAGTAATATCAGAGAAATCATAGTTGAAACTTTTGAGTATCTTGTAGACGGTTATGAATTATGGATAAAAAATTCCAAAGACAATCAAAGTGAACTCAATGAATCATTGATTCCATATCTCATGTCAGTGATAGTAGATACAATGATTGACGAAGAAGTTTGTTTAAAATTTAGAGAAGAGGATAATTGCCTAGTAGTATCAATTGATTCGCAGGCAGACGTAATAGATTGTAAAGAATTCTTTGAGGAGTTTTACCACCTAGCTACTGGTTTCAATTACAATGTAAATACAGGAATTCCAGATGATGAAACGGAAGCAGAAATCTATCTAACAAGATTACAAGAAGAATTTGATGAAAAAATGAAGGCAAAATTAGGAGAAAAGTATCTCCCAGGAAATAATGACCCCGATTCAATTAATATAAAATAATGATCCGGCAAATCACGTAATATTTTTTATTAAATTTTAATTATTTTTTGATTTTAAATTGTCTAAAATTGTGTTCCGATCAATATCCATTTTGTCTAATTATTTTATATCAACATAGGAAATTCAAGTAAAACAGACACACCAATCATGGCAGCAAAGAAAAAAGCAGCAGCAAAAAAAGCTTCAAAAAAGAAATAATCAATTGAAGCAAAATTTTTTCTTTTAAATTCCAATCTAAGATTTTTCAGATAATTTCTTGTGCGTTACAATGATTACAGGGCATACTTGCCAAGATGTCATTCATATCGGGTTAATCTTTAAGTGTATAAAAATTGAAAATAATACACCATATGGAACATACTAAAGAGTGTGAATATAGAAATGCTAACGACATGATTCATGCTAATTGCTTTTGCAAGTGTCACAAAATCATCATGATGGATTCAAGGAAAATGGACTCGAAATCGTTCTGATTGTACATATGAGTTAAAAACAGCAATTGAACCAAGGTCTAAACTCTTTATTGATGAAAAGTGTTATACTAGTTGCTAATTGGCTAGATTGGGAAATAATCAATACCCACAACCTCTTTCAGATTAGAGCAGTGAAGCTCGTCATTCAGGTCTGATACACAGGTCTTTGATACCAGTTAGATTTTCAAATGACATCTGCATTGGCAACTATCAATAATACATCGATGTTTTTTACAATCAAGACAACGCTTGCTTCTACCTGTTTTCATTCTAAGTTCCTCAATTCTTCTTGCCTTTTCACTCATGAAAATCAATACATGGCATATTCAAAAAGCCTTTAGGTTTTGTTGTTCCAAGTCCTAAAATAGCAGCAAGTCATGAAAAAAAGTATTGCCGGAAAATAAGAGGCCATTTGGGAGATTTGGAGATAGATCATCAAGACCAAAAACACAAACAACAGAAGATAAAATTAGAGATTTCATTTTACGTAATTCAAAAAATGGTTACTACACTAAAGTGTCAACACTTTCTTACAAATTTGAAATACCTGAAGACAAAGCATGGGAAATTGTAGGTATGCTTTTGACAGATGGAACATTAGAATCAATACATGATGAATTCACTGGCGAAATGAAGCTTTGTGAAGCAGGAAAAACATATCTGATTATGAATTTAGAACAACAAAGAAAAAAACAAAAATCACAAGAGTTCAAGAGAAATAGAAAACAAAAATCAAAATAGAACAATAATGACTTTTTGGAACAAAAAAGTATGCTCAGATTGCAAAAGAATGAAATGCCAAAAAGGCTGCATATGTGATTGCCATCAACTAAGAGACAGAATAGATTAGCACAACTATTAATTTCACTTAAATTAAAATCAACCATGGAAAATGAAGATAATCTTCCTTCAGTGTCATCCAATTATCAAACCAAAAAAGAGAACAAAATCAGACGGGTGACAATCATGACGGAACTAACCAAACAAGACAAAATTGAGATAAGTAAAATCCTAGCATCAATTGAAGGAAGATTAGATAAAAAATTAATCAAATTAACTATGGATTTGATTTTAAAAACAAACTGGACCAAGAGTGTTGCAATTAATCTGTATAAAAATAACCTCGACAATATTCCAGATAAATCATTAAATGCATTCCTATTAGGAAGCCATTTTGGACAAATATACCAGATATCTTTAGATTTTGCCAAAAAGTTAGAATTACCTCTATCCCCTAATCAGAAAAACATCCTAAGGGAGTTCGTATTCTTTCTAGTTTTACTCCGTGCAGAAAAGTAATCAGAGCAATAAAATAAAAGCAATACCCTTAATTTTACACGAACCTACAAAAATTTGTGAGACAGTGCAAAATATGTGGAACCCCTTTAGGAAAAGAACCTACAACTCAACAACTAGAAGAGCATTGGAAAAAACATCATAGCTGGCATTGGCAAGTCAATCAAGATAAAACACCTGAAGATGCACTGTTAAAGAAAAGATAACATAAGGAAGCGTCTTTATTTAGAGAAACTCTAAAAGTTTTGTGGAGTTTATTATCACTATATTTCATTTTCATAAGGGCAATGACATAGACAATGCAATTTTTGGAAAAAAACTAAATGAAAATAAGATCAACGAGGATATTCGAATGTTTCCATCAGGTGGATTAACAAAAGATGGAGGCATACAAGAAAAATATTTGAAAATAAATCTAAAAAACAACAATGATTTTAATTTAGAGTTATTATCTGATTTTCTAGCTCACAGATTATCACCAATCGATGATGCAGACAGTCTAAAGATTGGAAATAATAAAGTCGCGTTAAAAAAAGAGGAAATAAAAAAAGCACTACAAATTCACTTAAATGAAATTTAGAATCGACGGCTTGGAATAGTGGTCGTTTATAGCATGCCTAGACCACTAATCGAAGGCGTCAAATCATTATTCTTTTGGTTGTATAAAACAAAGTATTGTGAAATTTCAAACGTTTGTTTAATTTAAATTAAAAAATAAAACTAATTTTTAATAATTATCTGCAATCACAAGATTAGATAAATAGCAATATTATCCTAGGCTCCAATTTTTTAAAAAAAATTATTTTTGAGCTAGTTGATATGAAAAAATTTACTTTGGCTATGTAATATCAATTTTAAGATTTGCCATCATGTCAGAAATCGAGACATACGATGTCAAAGCACACAAAAAAGTGACCATGAAAAACCCAAAACCATATCTAATGAAAAATGGCTCATGGGCACTCAAAGGAACTAGTTCTGTCACAGGGATTACTTTATTCAAAATTGTTGGAAAAAAACCTTCAATCTCCCACTCAAAACTAGACTTTCTTAGAAATGTGTTTACAAGCAGAAAATGTGAATGTGACAGATTCTGCTAGTATTTTTTGCAGATGAAAATCCTTAATTTTAGTTGAAACAGGATATTCACATGGATAAAGAACTTGAATCTCAGATTCAAGCAATAATTTTAGAAACTTTTCAAGATGAAAAACGAGAATGGATAAGCTATTTTCAACATAAAGCAAAGCAGATGAATTTAGATCAAAAATCATTCTTTATTGGTCTGATGTATCCAAAAATCATAAGCAATCTTGAGGAAAATAACATACACATTCGCATAAAATCTGATTCTTGGGGAGATCATGAGATTGAAAAAATCAATTCGATGCTTGGGGAATTGTATGAGAAATACATATAGAAAAACAATTCATTGTATAGCATAATTCGAAAGTGTTAATTTGATAAATTCTCAGAATTACATCATGTCTTTTGAGATAGAATGGCATTGGAATTTTTATGGCATTTCATGGGCATATGAGAAAGACAGGTTGGTAGTATCCACAGTTTTTGAGGATAAAAAAGAGGCAATGGAGATTGCAAGAGAGATTGAAGATTGGAGTGATAAATTTACAAGATTAACAATTATTGAAAAAGAAAACGGAGAATATTCTATTTGCTGTTATCAGGATCCACAAATTTCAAAGAGTGAAAAAAATATTGGATTGCATCGTACTGGAATGCGACAAAGTGGTGGATATGAGCAGGTAAAGCCAATGATTGAAGAAAAATCACCATTATTGCAAATTGCATATGCCGCAGATGTAAGAGACATGAATACCTACGAGCAAATATCACGACTAGTACCCATGAGAAAATGCAGAATAATTTCAGAGAAAGATTTGAAAAAACAGGAATTTTTCTATGAAAAGACTGCAGAGAAATTTAATCGAAATTAAACTAATTTCCGATTCTAAAACCTTAAGTTTACACCATATTTAGAAAATCATTGAAAATAACTGAACTTAGGCGTCCCAGCATTTTGTTACTCATTTTAGGCATTATCTTAACTCTGGTTGGGTTTACAATGTTGTTGAATCCACAAGATAGTACTGCCAACATGATTTTTCTTAGTATGTTTGGAATAGGATTATTCATGTCAGGATTAGGTTTTTCACTACTCAATCAGATAAGAAAAGTAAAAAACATATCATAAAGTAATTTTCGAAAACATAGTATTTTAAGGCCAGAAGAAACAAGAAAAACAAATGGTTGAATTAAAACTACAAGGGTCAGGAGGCTACATAGTAGCTGATCTAACAGAAGAGCAAGCAAAAAAAGCAGATTTGGGAGTGGGAAAATTATTTTTAGCACCAGTAGGTAAACTTGAAGAACAAAAAATGTCAAAGCATTATTGTAAAAACTGTGAAACTGAATTTAGCAATCCACCAAAGATACGGCTAGAAGAAAACCCCAATGAGCAAGTTGCAGACAATTTGATTCTTGTAGAAAGAGGTCAATACACATGTCAACAATGCAGTACGATTATTGGGGAATATAGGGTATTCAAAAAACAAGATGAGTCAAGGGATATTGGCAATGCAAGACCTAGTCAATAAATCATAATAAACTCTAAAACAATATCTTTAAGTTTAGAAAAAAATCAGAAAATCCAACTATGACAAGTATGTTATTTAAGATAAAATGTGAAAAAGGCCATAAAGCAAATGCTTTGATTTGGGATGGTCAAACCATTCAAAATTACATAGACAGTAAAAAATGCAATAGTTGCGGTTCTTCATTACATCAATTATCCAAATAAAAAATATTCAAAAACAGACACAAAAAATACATGTCCAAGTGAAAATAAAATACACTTAGACAAGAATAATTATTGCCATTGCTACAGCAATAACAATTCCAATGAACACCAGCGTTCGTTTTCTAGCATGTTCAATTGATACTTGTGCCATGTTACAATATGGTCAATTTTTCATATAAAGTATAGGTGGAAAATTTTCTAGTTCCATGATACAATTCAGATTAGCCTGAAATGCCTTTTCACTGATAATTCCTACGTGAACGTTTTAAACAAATTTTGTGATTACGTGGTATGAATGATGACCATGAACAATCATCTGGGGAAAATAATAGTTCAGATTATGTGAGATTGGAGAAATAATATGATAGTAAGAAACTCCAATCAATGCAGTCCAAACTGCTGGTGTAAAATACAAAAACAAAGCAAGCAAATCATAGGCTCAAATTTTTAATTTTTATCATTTCATTCTAATTTCATAGAATATCACATTCAAATTAGATAAAAAATTAGAACAAGCTAATTAATGCAGCCTAATTTTCACACACTTTAAATGAAATTCAGTATCAATGTACAACATGAGATTTGATTCATGCAGAAGATGCGGAAAAGAGTTAGAAGTGGATCAGAGATGCAAAGTATGTAATTTACCAACTACTTTTCATTGCCATGCATGTGGAAATATTACTGAAAAACAATTTCACCCTCAATGCATGTCATTAGAATCAACTTACATGTTAAATATTAATAAAAAATAGTTAAAAAATTCCAGACAAAACAGAGAACAAAACAAAATCAACAGAGTGAGAATTACTTAATAAGATATTTTGTCTACATCCGATATGGATTCAAAAGATAATTCTGAGAAAATTTATCCGACAGGGTATGAACCAAAAGAGAACAACAATGTAGATGCTAATGTTAGAAATCAACTACTCAATCAGATACTAAAATCATCTCCAACTGAGTTTATCAATACGGATTTATTCACCGTGATGTCAAAACGACGTTCAACTAGAAAGTTCACAGACAAAATAGTAGAGACTGTAAAAATAGACAAAATCATAGCTGCTGCAGACACTGCGCCTACAGCAGGTAATTTTCAAGGTTTTGAGATATTTTATGTAAAAAGCCCTGAAAAAAAGCAGCAGCTAATAGAGGCATGCAACAATCAACCCTACGTAAATGCACCAGTTGTATTGGTTTTTTGTAAAAATCCATCCAGAGTAAAACTAGATTTCCCAGAAGAGGTACTCAAAAAATTTGCCATACAAGATGCCACTCTAGCTGCAGCGTATTCTCAGCTTGCAGCTCAGGCTTTGGGATTAAGTTCCATATGGATTGGCATGTTTGATGAACAAAAAGTAATGAATGTAATCAATACAGATTTGATTCCATCATCGGTATTATGCATAGGATATCCTAAGCAGGATAAATTCCCAAAACCAAGAAGAAATCTCAAAGAATTGGTGCATCCAGTTTGGTAGTAAAGAAACCATAGTAATAATTCCAAGAGAAACATATTTCAATTATTTTTCATAATGGAGTTAAAAATAAATCATTGTTTATCTGCAAGTCTTTTTTTATCTCTGCATATACCACAAAGATAATTTTTCTTAAAATTATCAATTTCTATCTTAAATGAATCAGAACCAAAATAGTTTTCAGATGCTTGCATTCCACCAGGCACTGTTTTCCCACATTTTGTACACTTGATGTCCAGATGAAATTTAATTTTTTTCTCATTTTTATTTATCTTACCAATAATCATCATAACATCAGTTCTTTAAATTTTTTATAGCATATACAAATCTTAAGTTTTAAGTAAGTAAAATCTAGAGAAAATAATGGAATTTTTTCAAACAGAAGAACCAGTGATTGAAAAACCAATAATTATTGCTGCGATGCAAGACATGGGAAATGTAGGCAGTATAGTAGTGAATTTTATCAACAATAGTTTGAAGACAAAAAAATTCAGAATTGCAAAGACACCATATCCCACATATGTTGTGGATGTAGGAGGACACATTGACTTGCCAAATGAAAGTTGGGAATACAAATATGCAGATGGATTGATTGTTTTTGGAGGAGGAACCGGTCAGCCACAAGACAGCCAAGAACTATATTCGCTTTGCCAGGATGTCATCGATGTTTCTAAAAAATACTCTGCCAAATTCATCTATACGCTTGGGGGTTTTCACACAAACAGAGTACTGGATAAAAATCCCAAAACTTTTGTCACCACCACATCAATGGAATTAACAAAACAAATGCAAGGGTTGGGAGTTTTGACAACACCTCAAAGATCAATAATTACAGGATTTAATGGATTGATCTTGGGTTTTGCAAAACAAAACGGCATTCAGGGAATGAGAATGTATGGAGAGTTAAATCATCCTGAAATTCCTCAATACAGAGCAGCAATTAGCATAATTAAGACATTAGAGAAACTAACAGAAATCTAGGAGATACAAGCAAGCTAGAATCACTTGCACAGGAAATTGAAAAAAGTTTTGAAAATTAATCATTCAAGATAAAATTCAAAAATAAAGATTATTTCCTTAAAACACTTGATTTTTTTATTGCTTTGATATAATGTAGAAAAGTGCAGTTTACTCACCACATTACAGCGATTCCACGAGCATTTCAAATAGAAATAGAGGGAGTCAGGTACTATCAGACACCTCAAGGAAAACTATACCCATCAATTACCACCGTACTATCAAAGACATCAGACATGTCAGGCCTTGATCAATGGCGAGAAAGAGTTGGAAATGATGTTGCAGAGCAAATAATGAAAGAGGCGCAAATTCATGGAACAATGACACACAAACTATGCGAAGATTATCTAAACAATAAAGAATCAGATGGAGCCTTTTTGGATATTCCAAGGAGTCATTTTGAAAAACTAAAACCGTACCTGCACAAAATGGACAACATCAGAGGAATTGAACTTCCACTGTATAGCGATGAGTTTGAAATTGCAGGAACATGTGATTGTATAGCAGAGTATAATGGAGATTTGTCAATTATTGACTTTAAGACAAGCAAAAGTAGACTGGTGGAACATTATGACAAAGTTCAGAAATATTTCATGCAGGCAACGGCATATTCTCTTATGTGGAAGGAAAGAACAGGAACTGAGATAGACCAAATCGTAATTATTGGCTCTGAAGAAACAGGGGATATTGCAGAGTTTATCAAAATACCATTTGATTTTAAAGATGCATTAATTGAAAAGATAGAAAAATTCCGTGGATCAGTAAACTAGAAGAAAAAGATAATAGAGTTTGTTATTCCACATGTAACGATTAACAGAAATGATGATTACTGGAATAAGAAAATTATGGATTCATGGGATTGCCCATCATGGGTCCATTCATTGATCCTGTATCGTTAAGCATCATCTGCATCTGTTGCATTGCCTCTTGGTTTTCAGTCATATGTCCAATAATTTGCAATCTAAGGTCAGGATCATTTAGCATTGCAGTTATCATATCTTGTGTGAATTGATGATTCTGTTTCATTTGATCTATTACTTCCTGTGCGTGACTTGGATTCTGCGTATTCATATTGGTTCCAATGGTTTGATTGTTTAGCATATTCATCATTGGCATGTCACTCATCATTGAATTCATCATTGTTGGATTTTGCATCATCATAGTCACCATATGTTGTCGCATTTGAGGTTCGTTCATCATGGAATCCATCATTGGGCCCATCATCTGATTCATGTGTTGTGGATCATTTGTCATCATGTTGTGCATTTGTTGCATTGCTTGTGGGTCTTGCATCATAGTATTCATCCATTGGTTCATGGCTTGAGGATTGTTCATCATGGTTTGTTGCCATTTACTCATTTGTTCTGGATTACTCATCATTTGTTGCATCTGTTGTGGAGTCATCATCGTTGGTGTAGTGTTAGATTGAAGTACAGCATAACCAATTCCAATTCCTGCAAAAAATACACCTATAACAATCCCAATCAATATGGCCTGACTTACCATGCCAATTTTAGTTTCATGTTGCATATAATCCCATATACGAGTTTCAATATTGATTATCTTAAATGAAAAATACTTGCCCACTCCACAAGAATGTGGAATTAATAACCACTGTACTTTCAAATGGAGATACTAGTGATTACTGCCCCAAATGTTTAGAATTATTTGGAGAAAAAATATGAGTTCAATCTGCAGGAATTCATTTTACGAATAAAAGATATTTCAAGATCCATGCATTTCTTCCCCGCACATACCTTATTCTAGACCGAAATAGTGCAAAATCTATCCACCTGACTATATACCCCGCGCGTTACGTCCCAGTACAAATTTGAACCATAATTCATGAAATTCCAAAAACCTCTAAATTATGCCCCTACTAACGAAACAAAATCTTTCTTAACTAGGCTTAAAATAAAGTCAAAATACATACAGAACTAGATAGAAAATGACGGATTTTATTCATGAACCATACAAAACTGTCTATGTCAGGGACTTGATCAAACTAAGCCTTGATGATCTGCTCAGCATGATGGCATCACTTGAATCAGGCAGCGCATATTGGGTCGACGGAGTTCTCTTTGCATGCTTTGCAATGACAGAATCTGAGGAATTGGCAAAAAAAGAGATTCAAGGTCAGACATATCTTGACAAAGTAATATTTGCAAAATATGATCACTATACCAAGACAGCAAAATTATCAACCAATATGGAAATTAATGTTTTAAACGTACAAAAAAGTCGTCTTTATAGGGATTTGATATCTTGGTTGAAAAAACAACCCATATGGAACGAGTAGATTAGAATCTACCACTAATGAATTGCATCAAGAACTAAATATTTCAATGTCTTTTCTCAAAGAGAGATAAATTGGATAAAGACAAATCAGAGATTTTCATAACAGAGTTTCCAAAAGAAGGATTTGGCATAATAGATCAATTACAAGGAAGAGTTCAATTTGCAATTTTAGATCAAATGAAGTTCATGAAAACATCAGGTATTGAATATAACGAAATCAACAAGATAATTCTTGCCAATGTTCAAAAGATCATAGAAAATCATCAGTCACAAGATTAAACATAGACTTAATTTCATACAGAATTTTTTATAAAAATAAACAAATGTAAAGAATTTGCAGAACAGTCTTTTTATTTCATTATTACGGTACAACCTCAGGTAGTAATCAAATAATTCCAAACATCAATGGCATGTAACAAGAGAATTGGTGCTCAGTTGTCAATGGATAACTGATTGGTTTTGATTACTATCCAATTTTTACCGTATTTTTTGCCACGAACAACGTTTCCAAACTAATTTTTGTCTATTCAGATATGCCACATTTTGTACAAACCCAGACCATTTGAAACATTTGTGCCTGTCTAATCATAGGATTTCCACATGTTTTACAAGTTTTAGAATCTCTAGAAGACACTATCTATATTCATCCCCACAGTCGCCAATTACATCAAAAAGGTCATTGGATTTGCCAGTAACTGAACTTATCATTGTGTAATCTTGAGAGTCTAGATGCAAATCAAAGACTTTGGCATTATCTGGTCTATGTTCGGATATTCCAAGTCTTGCACCAATTATTACTCCTGCAACTGCAGGTTTATCTAAAATAAATTTGACAGATATATTTGCGATACTAGAATTGTGTTTTTTTGCTATTTGAGATAATCCGTGTAATAATTCTTGAAATAATTTCCATCCACCCCATGCATCAATCATGTTATAATATTTTTGCAGACTAAAAGTCGTCAGGTCTGCTCTGTGGGGGTCCGGAGAGCCTAAATATTTTTCAGATAAAAATCCACCAAGCAAAGTACCATATGTGAGAAGATGCATTCCATGTTTTTGGCAAAATGGAGCCATTAACTTTTCTGGCCTTTGATCTAAAATTGAATATTGCACCTGATTTGACACGAGCTTGAATCCTTTTTCAATCATTATTTTTATTCTCTGTGTGTCAAAGTTTGTCAGACCAAGATGTTTGATTTTTCCCTCATCTTGTAGTTTTGATAAATGATTAAGAGCATCAAGGTAACTTGGATTATTGTAATCCCACCAATGAAACTGTACCAAGTCAAGTGAATCAGTATTCATTTTGTGAAGTGATTGATCTATATGATATTCTACGATAGATTTTGTCATAGGTCCTGGGTTTGGTACAAATTTAGTCAGCGCTTGTGATTTTGTTAGTTCTTGTATTGGTAATCGTTTTCTAAATTCTCCAATGTATGATTCAGCAGGACCGTAAATGTCAGCTAAATCCCATGTAGTAAATCCAGATTTGTGATATTCTAGCATCTCTAAAATGGCAGATTCTCGGTTAATCTGTCCATGGCCACCAGATACTTGCCACATTCCATTTAAGATTCTGCATATGAGTAAATCGTCAGCAAGAGCAGTTTTTGAATTTGACACTAAAACATATGGAATTTTACTTTATTTTATGAGTATGCAAAGGCATGGCAAAATAACAACGACAGATAAAAGATCAGCAAGAAACAATCAATTAACTTAAGAATTACCAAACAGATAGTATCACATATGGTTCATTACTATATCAAAAAAATAAAGCGTCTTTCTCATAAACCATCAGCATGTATGGATTGCAATAGTCAAAACATCATAGAAGATGCAGTGTTAGCTTCAACGGGTCCAACTCAAGAAAATACAGACTATACCCCATCTGTCTTATGTCTTGCATGTGAAACTTTGATGATAATTACTACAGAACCTGGTGCAGGACTTGGTTTACAGGCCTCCATAGGAAATGAAGTATCGATGCGCAGTTAATTTCATAGTAAAATTTTGATTTAGACAAATGACACACAACGGTACAATTCTGCCAAATGCATGTAACAGATATAATTAATTTAAGTGTCATTATCCATCAACATAAGGTAACAATTGAATAAATTATTTTTCTTGTTGATTCCACTTTTGCTTTCTGGTTTTATCCATCTCTGGAATCCTGTTGGATATCCAGACATATTTTTTGATGAGGGAATTTACATGAGGCGTGCAGTAAATCTTCTAGATACTGGAAATCCGCAGGAAGGCAATGTGTATGACCACCCATATTTTGGTCAGATTGCAATTGCATCTATTCTTAGCATAACAAATTATTCTGACTTTAAGCCATCTACAGACCCAGATTCATTACAGTCACTGTACATGGTTCCCAGAATATTTATGGGGTTATTAGCGGTGCTAGATACATTTCTAATCTACAAGATTGTTCAAATCAGATACGGTGGGATTTCCGCATTTCTCTCAGCATCTCTTTTTGCAGTATTACCATTTACATGGATTTTCAAAAGAATATTACTTGATTCGATTGTAGTGCCACTTGTATTAGGAGCAATTTTACTGGCAGTGTATTCTACCAAAATAAAACAAAAAAGAGTGTCAATTATTTTGTCAGGATGCTTATTGGGTTTGGCAGTATTTACAAAAATACCTGCAGTTACAATGATCTTTGTAGTTGCATGGATTGTATATACAGATAGAAAAAAGTTTTCTGATGTTTTACTGCTACTGATTCCATTTTTGTTGATTCCATTAGTATGGCCTGCCAATGCAATTGTGCTTGATCAGTTTGATCTTTGGCAGAAAGGAGTGTTATGGCAAACGCAGAGAACAAACAGTGTATTAGACATATTTGGGTTTTTTGCAGTTATTGATCCGCTGATGTTTGTATTGGGTTTATCAGGAATAGCTCTTGCAGCAGTACGCAGAGACAAATTTCTCTTGTTATGGTTTATCCCATTTGTAATATTTCTGAGTGGTGTTGGATACAAGCAATACTTTCATTGGATGATGGTAATTCCAGTAATGTGCATCGCTGCTGGAATATTGATGGAATCAATTCGCAAGTTTAGCATAATCAAAAAATCGATTCATGTAGGAATTGTAGCTATGGTTTTGATTTTTGGTTTTATTAGCACGACGCTTTTGATCATCAACGACATATCAGATAATCAATTTCAGGCATTATCTTATGTTTTAGAAAATTATGATGACACAGTTACTGTTCTTACTAGTCCGGTATATTCGTGGATATTGTATGATACATTTGAGCGAGAAAATGTCCCAAAAGACTATTCGTCTATTTTGTTTTATCCACCAAACACCGAAAAAACAGTCATAGTGGTAGATGAGCACTATCGCATTGATCTGGCACGTGGTCCTCAATTACAAAATGCATTAGATAGATCTACAACAATACGAACTTTTGAGGGGACAATAACAGAGTTTGATTCTAAAACATACCCATACACAAACATGCAAGCCAATGGGGATGCAGCCAAGATCGAAATCCGTGAGGGCATACGTGTAAGATAGTCAAATGTTACAATTTAAAAATTTAATATGAGATAAATCTGGTGGATTTGTGTTGTCAAGTGCAATAAATGCAGAAGTATCAATAATAATTCCTACGTATAACGAGTCTGAAAATATCAAAGGAATATTACATTCAATCAAAGAACATCTGCCAAAAAATACCATAGTTGAAGCAATAGTAGTAGATGATAACTCACCGGATGGCACTGGCAAAATTGCTGAAGATTATTTTGAGTCATTAAAAGAAAAAACAAGATACACAGTTAATGTCATAAATAGAAAAACACGAGAAGGTCTGAGCTCTGCAATATTAAACGGAATACAACAGGCAAAAGGTAAAATAGTTGTTGTGATGGACAGTGATTTTTCTCATCCTCCACAACTAATACCAAAACTAGTCGATGCATTAAAACAATCAAAAACAGATATTGTTGTTGCATCAAGATATCTCAACGGAGGTTCAATACAAGGTTGGTCAATAAAACGAAAAATGATCAGCAAGATTGCCACAATTATTGCAAAGAGAGGTCTTGGAATAAAAGAATCAGACCCAATGTCAGGATTTTTTGCATTTAATAAAGACGTAATTAAAGGAATCAACTTTGATGCAATAGGCTACAAGATTCTCCTAGAGATGATTGTCAAGGTAAAAGATGTATCAATAAAAGAAATTCCATATACATTTTCAGATAGAGAAAATGGAAAAAGCAAGCTTGGAACAAAAACAATTTTAGAATTTATCCATGCGGTAGGAAAACTTTACAGATATGGAAAAAAGGAACAGCGAAACGAACCAAGATCATCAGTCAAATTTGTATCAAAGGCGGCAAGATTCTTTTCAGTCGGAGCAATTGGTCTAGGAGTCAATTATCTAACGTCTATTTTGTTTACGTCTAGTTTGGACATGTGGTATCTACACGCAACCATACTGGGTATTGGGTTTTCAATTACAAGTAACTTCTTTTTGAATAAATATTGGACATTTGAAGATAGAGAATTTACTGCAAAAAGAACTGTCATTCAGTATGGCAAGTTTGCAGGGTTTAGCTCTATTGGGGCATTAGTTCAGCTTGGAATGGTGTACTATTTGGTAGACGAGTTAAGTGTGTCCTATCCAGTCGCATTAGTACTAGCAGTTGCGACTGCAGCATTTAGCAATTTTATTTTAAATAAAAAATGGACATTTAAAGAAAAAGTCTGGAGCTAGACACCATTTTCAAAAAATCATCAACAGCATAAAAGAAATTCAGTGTGTTTTGTTCCTTGTTTTGCAAAATGGGCAAGCTTTGAATAGCAATAAAGCATACAAAGAGAATGGTACTGGGAGTAATCATTGCAGTGGGAATCGCTGCAATTATTGTATTAATAATAATAAAATTAATTCGTAGTCCAGACAAGACAGGCCATGTGGGAAAGACAACCCAATGCATAGCATGTGGGCGTAAAACAAATTCATTAATTTGCCCATTTTGCAAAAAAAATTCAAATTCCTTGAGATAGGTCCAAATCATTTAGGATTAGAAGGCACCCATTAGTTTCAGCCCCATGACAATTAACAAAATACCACCGAGTATTACCAACAAGCCATTTCTAGACATAGATGGTCTTGATCAAACTACTATATGAAATTCCTTTTACAAAACTAGATTTGAATCAATTATTTAAAACAAAAAAGACATTCAGAACATCACTGTAATGAATAATGCACATCACAAAACAATGCCATTCCATTTGATAGTGTCTTGGCAGTTATACGATATCCATCTTGTAGCCCTTTGCCGCAAATATAACACTCTACTTCAGAGACGCTTGATTTTACTTCAGATGTTTTTTTGAAATATAGATCTTGCATCAGTGTCGATTTTGGCCCCTGCATGGTCACGTAGAATACGATCAATTATCATATAAAGGTACCGTACCAATACCGTAATAGGCTCCTGAACAAAAAATAGTCACACAAGACAAAAAACGCCTCAGAAGAACAATCTTATCAATTTAAATAATAAACGAGTAAAATTTTGTCTATGGGTGGACACCTTTGGAAATTCTCAGCCGAAAGTAATACCACTAGAGTTATCTGAAAATCAATTTCAAATATACAATAAAATTTCTAAAAACTATTCACATTCATTTCTCTTTGAATCACTAACAGGTCCAGAAATACTAGCTGAGACATCGGTGATGGGATTTGATCCCAAAATAATTCTCAAAGGATATTCAAACAAGGTAGAAATCACACAAGATAACAAAACTGAGACAATCCAAACAAGTGATCCATTTGAGGAACTAAAAAAATTATTAGGAAAATCAGAAGATCAAAGTTACAGATATTTGGGTGGTGCAGTAGGTGTTGTAAATTATGATGCAATCAGACTGGTAGAAAACATTCCAGACACACATGATTCCCCACAGCCATTAATGGAGTTTGGAATATATGATGACGGAATATTGTATGATAATCTGCACAAGAAATTATTTTATTTTTATCATAATGAAAATAGATTTAAACAATTTAAAATGAGCAGTGACTCATTTGGAGATTTTAAAGCAACTGAAGTGACACCGAACATGAATCAAGAAAAATTTTCAGACATTGTAAACAAGGCAAAACAATACATTCATGATGGAGATATCTTCCAAGTTGTATTATCTAGAAAATTTACGTTTGATACAAAAGGAGATAATCTAACGCTATACAAAACACTACGAAGACTAAATCCCTCACCATACATGTATCATTTAAAACAAGATACAAAAACGATCATCGGAGCATCGCCTGAAATGTTAGTAAGAATCACAAATGACAAAGTAGAAACGTTTCCAATAGCAGGAACTAGAAAAATCACAGATGACGAGGAAAAAAACAAGCAATTAGCTGATGAACTACTACATGATGAAAAAGAATTAGCAGAGCATACCATGTTAGTTGATTTGGGAAGAAACGACATAGGCAAAGTATGCAAGTATGGAACTGTGCATACGGAAGAATTAATGCAGATCAAACGATTCAGTCACGTACAGCATATAGTAACACATGTTGTAGGCAATTTGGCGCCTGAAAACGACATGTTTGATGCGTTTAAGGCTGTATTTCCAGCAGGAACAGTATCTGGTGCTCCAAAAGTCAGAGCCATGGAGATAATTGAGGAATTAGAATCAGAAGCAAGAGGGCCATATGCAGGAGCAATAGGATATTTTTCATTTAATGGATGCTGTGATTTTGCAATTGCAATTAGAAGCATATTCATTGACGGAAACAAAGGATTTGTGCAATCAGGAGCAGGAATTGTCTCAGACTCTATTGCAGAAAACGAATTCAAAGAAACTGAACATAAAGCTGGCGCAATGCTTCAAGCACTAAGGGAAACAACAAAATGAAATTTCTAATTATCGATAACTATGATTCATTTGTATATAATATTGCACAATACTTGGGTGAGCTGGGAGTAGATTGCGAGGTCATCAGAAATGACAAGATAACACTAGAGCAAATAAAACAAAACAAGTATGATGCAATAATCATATCACCGGGTCCAGGAACTCCAACAGATAGAAAATATTTCGGAGTGTGTAGTGATATAATCAAAGACTTGGGACCAACAACTCCAATATTGGGAGTGTGTTTAGGACATCAGGGAATCATTGAGGCATTTGGCGGCAAGGTTACAAATGCGGGTTGTGTAAGGCACGGCAAGACAAGTCCGGTGGAACATACAAATTCAGAATTATTCAAAGATGTCAAGAATCCATTTAGAGCAACAAGATACCATTCACTAGTTGGAGACAAAACAGTAATCCCAGACATATTAGAAGTAACAGCTACTGCGTCTGATGATGGTGAAATCATGGCAATAAGACACAAAGAGTATCTAATAGAAGGAGTCCAATTTCATCCCGAATCAATTATGACAGAGGATGGAAAAAAGATTCTCTCAAATTTCATAAAACAGGTGAAAAATAAAAAATGATGTTAGATTTAATTTCAAAACTACAAAAAAAGACAGATCTCACATATGATCAGATGAATTACGTCATGACAGAGATTTTGTCAGGTAAAACAAATGACAAAGAAAATTTAGACTTTCTATCGAGCCTAACAGAAAAGGGTGAAACTGACGATGAGTTGCTAGGCATGCTCGATAAAATGCGGGAATTTGCCCTAAAAGTTGTGCCTAAAAACAAAGGAAGAATAATCGACATGTGCGGTACTGGAGGAGACAACCTTCAGACATTCAACATATCCACCGCTGCCTCTTTTGTAGTCACAGCCGCTGGCGGAACGGTGGCAAAACATGGCAATCGTTCCAGTTCAGGCGTTTCTGGAAGTGCAGATATTTTTGAATATTTTGGATATGATCTAAACTCAGAGCCATCTAGAATTGCAGACATACTTGAAAAACACAACATATGTTTTATGTTTGCACAAAAGTTTCATCCTGCAATGAGACATGTCTCAAATGCAAGAAAACAGTTTGGAAAAAGGTCAGCATTTAATCTTTTAGGTCCACTTTCAAATCCAGCTTGTGTTAAAAATCAAATGATAGGAGTTTCATCTATTGATCTTTTAGACAGACTGCCATTAATTCTAAAAAGAAACGGTTCAGAAAATATCATGACTGTTCGCTCAGATGACGGCATGGATGAATTTTCCACTAGTGCAACAAACAGAGTATGTGTTTTAAGAAATGACAAGGTACTGATGAATTCAATTGATCCTCAAGTAGTTGGACTGCACAAGTCATCACTCAAAGACATTCAAATCAAAACAAGAGAAGATGCGATAAAGGCGTTTATTGGAGTGTTAAATAATACTGCAAATCAAGCCATGATAGAAACAACATCTCTTAATGCAGCTGGGGGATTAATTGTTGCAAATATAGTAAATAATTTTGAAGAAGGAGTTGAATTGGCATTAAACACAATTAAAGATGGGAAAGCATTCAAACTATTAGAAAGATTTGTTACAGATACGGGAGATATTTCAAAACTAAAAGAGGCGACATAATGGTAGAAAACATTCTAAGAAAACTAGTAAACAATTCAAAAACTGCAATTGATGATGGGGTGTATGATGTGGATGTGAAATTGCAAAAATCAAGCAAGGATTTTTTAGAAATAATAAAATCAAACAAACATGCAACGTTACTTACAGAGGTAAAGTTTTCATCTCCTTCTTTGGGCAAGATCAGAACATTATCAGATCCAGTTAGCATCGCAAAACAAATGATTGCAGGAGGCTCTAAAGCGCTCTCGGTTCTTACCCAGCCTCATATGTTTAATGGCTCACCAGAGTACTTTATGCAGGTAAGACAAGCAGTTGACGTCCCATTATTAATGAAAGACATTATGATTGATACTGTACAGATTGACGCTGCAGAAAAAATCGGGGCAGATTACATGTTAGTTATTCAGTCATTATTTGATCAAGGATTTCTCAGAGATATTGATGAGTTCATAAAATATGGTCACAAAAAAGGGCTGAAAATTCTATTAGAGGTCCACACAAAACAAGAATTTCAAAATGCACTAAAAACAGAATCAGATCTAATTGGAATTAATAATAGAAACCTAGACACGCTAGAGATTGATCTTAAAACTACAGAAAAAGTACTAGAAGGATACAAAAAGACAAGACCAATACTATCAGAGAGCGGAATTGAGACACCTAAAGATATACAATATCTAAAAAAGTGTGGAGCAGATGCATTTCTAATAGGATCCAGCATAATGAAAAGCGATAATATCGAAGAACATGTCAGAAAATTGGTGAACGCATATTGAAATATCCTAAAGACGGCAAATTTGGAGAGTTTGGTGGAAAGTACATTCCAGAGACATTGGTTCCTGCAATTGAGGAATTAGAAGAAAACTATCTCAAGTTCAAAGACAACAAAGATTTCAAAAAAGAACTGGATTATTATCTTAAACAATATGCGGGAAGACCAACTCCATTATACTATGCAAAAAATTTATCAGAAAAATGCGGCGGTGCCAAAATCTATCTAAAAAGAGAAGACCTCTTGCATGGTGGAGCTCACAAAATAAACAACACATTAGGTCAAGCACTACTTGCAAAAAAAATGAATAAAAAAAGAATCATTGCTGAAACAGGTGCTGGCCAACATGGGGTGGCTACTGCAATGGCATGTGCTGTTTTGGGAATGAAATCCGAAGTATACATGGGCTACAAAGATACCATACGACAAAAGCTAAATGTCTATAGAATGAACATGCTTGGTTCCAAAGTTCATCCAGTAAAATCAGGCTCTAAAACGCTCAAAGACGCAATCAATGAGGCAATCAGAGATTGGATTACAAATGTAGAATCTACATATTATTTACTAGGCTCTGCAGTAGGTCCTCATCCATATCCTGTAATGGTAAGGGACTTTCAAAGTGTGATAGGAGAGGAAATCAAAGTACAGATGAAAAAAATATCAAATAAAGCACCAGACATTGTAATTGCATGTGTCGGTGGAGGATCAAATGCCATTGGAACATTTTATCCGTTAGTTGATACAAATGCAGAAATCATCGGAGTAGAAGCTGCAGGTAAAGGATTAAAATCAAAATATCACTCTGCAACATTGTCAGCTGGTAGTAAAGGTGTGCTTCATGGAATGATGACATATCTATTGCAAGATGATGAAGGACAAATCACAGAGACACATAGTATTTCAGCGGGATTGGATTATCCAGGTGTAGGTCCAGAGCACTCTTATCTAAAAGACACCAAGCGAGTAAAGTATCACTCTGCAACAGATGCAGAAGTAATTGACGCATTTTTGATGTTGACTAGAACTGAAGGAATTATTCCAGCCCTAGAATCAGCTCATGCAATAGCGGAAGCGATGAAGGTTGCAAAAAAGAGCAAAAAATCAGAATCAATAGTAGTTACACTTTCAGGAAGAGGAGACAAGGATGTAGAAGAAGTGCAAAGGTATCTGAGCAAACATGTCAAGAATTAAAGAAAAATTTGCAGAACTGTCTGCCAAAAAAGAAAAGGCGCTAATAGCATACATTATGGTTGGATATCCAAATGAGAAAGCAACAGTATCGGCAGTTAGAGGATTAATCAAAGGAGGAGCAGACATCATAGAGTTAGGATTTCCATTTTCAGATCCTCTGGCAGACGGTCCTGTAATTCAAAATGCCAGCATGATATCGTTAGATAATGGAATTAAAATCAGCCGATTTTTCAATATTGTAAAAAAGATAAGAAAAGAAACAGACATACCGCTGGTTTTAATGACATACACCAATATTTTGTACCATAAAGGATATCCAAAGTTCATTACCGAGGCTAAAAAAGCAGGAATTGATGGGTTCATTCTTCCAGACATGTCCATTGAAGAATCAAAAGAATACCTCGCATCTGCTAGAAACATGGCAGACACTATATTTTTGGTATCTCCAAACACAACAAAATCAAGGATAGAAAAAATTGCAAAATCATCTTCGGGATTTTTGTATTTAGTTGCAGTGTATGGGACTACTGGAGTAAAGACAGGAATACAAAATTATACCCTAAAGGCAATCAAGGAAGTCAAAAAAATCACCCAGGGAAAGATTCCAGTAGGTGTTGGATTTGGCGTTTCAACTCCCGAAGATGTCAAAAAATACATCAAGGCAGGAGCTGATGCAGTAATCGTAGGTAGTGCATTTTTGAAACTAATTGAAAAGACGCCTCAAAATAAATGTGAATCAAGCATTGCGGCATTTACAAAAAGTCTGAAAAGACAAACCATCCACACTTAGATCTGAAAACTACCAAAATCATTTTATTTACCAATAAAACAGACACTCCAAAAATAGTTCGGGCGGATAAATCAATGTGCTGGGCAAATTCTAACAGTTATGAAGAATCAGATATTGTCATAGTTGGGATTCCAGACCAATCACATTCACACTCAATTAGAAAGGGAACAGCACTTGCACCAAATGCAGTAAGAGTTGCATCTAATAAAAGAGATGTCTATGTTGAAAACAAGATTAGATCAATTGCACATACTAATTCAGGTAGAAGTAACGCAAAGATTTTTGATTACGGAAACATTCCAAGAAAAGATATTACAGAAACTTTTGCCAAATTTGCCAAAGATTCTAAAATTCCAATAACCATCGGGGGAGATCATTCGCTAACTACACCATTGATAAAGGCATTTACAGAAAATACAAAGCCAATTTCACTGGTCTATTTTGATGCTCATCCAGACTTTCTTAGTTCAACGAGAGATTTCTATGGTTCTGTTTTATACGACATTCTGCCATACATTGATAAAAAATCCAGTGTTTTGGTGGGTATTAGAAGTCCAGAACAAGAAGAGATAACAAATATTCAAAAATATGGAATCAAAGTGATATCCCCACAGGATATCCAGTATAATGGAATTAAGCATACGATTAATGAAATACTAAAAACAGTAGGTGCAAAGACATACCTGTCTTTTGATATGGACTGGCTAGATCCCGCATTTGCCCCAGGAGTTTCTGTTCCAGTACCATTTGGATTATCAGATACAGAGTCACTTGCAATAATAAATGAAATAGCCAAACGAGGAATAATTGGAATGGACATCATGGAGATCTGTCCACCATTTGATGTGCAAGATTTCACATCACATTTAGCTTCAAGGTTGATTGGAGAGGTGTTATCTTCAATAAAAAAAATGCCAAAAAAATCTCAAAAGTCAAAAAAACAAAGTAAAGAACACTTGCAATAATTGGAATTAAATCACAGACATTGTTTTTAAAAATTCAAAGTCAGTAACAAACTTTGTCACATTTTCGACATGATAACGTTCCATTAGTAGCGTTTCGTGGTTATAGTGCTATACGCTAGTATCATAATTTAATTCCAAAAGATCGCAATATTATCGAATAATGATGTAAACTCTGATCGGACAAACAAAATCAGTTTACATAAAACAAATCAAACAAAGTTTCAAAATGGATAACATGTATCGAGTTTAAATATACAGATCTTGATGATAAAGTAATGAGATTTTTTCATAATAAGAAAAATGACTGTATACAGTGTGATGCAAAATTTGACAATCACGATGACTTGGTAAAACACGTTAGACATGAACATCATAAAACTATCGTAGTATGCCAATACTGCAAAAAAGAGTTTATCCATGAAAAGGACAGATTGCATCACGCTAGAGAAGAACACAAACGTGTGCTAGAGGAGCGTTCACGAAAAGACTCGCATCCAGAGGAATACAAAACCCAAAGTAGAGTCGATGCATTCAGATCTAGATTTGGCGATAAACTCTAACAGTTCGTTAAAGAGTAGTGGTCGTCATTTTCAACGGGAATTGGGGGGAACTCTATTTCAGGCAAAGACCACCATCTAGATGTGCTCAGCATACAGATATGCGTTGAGAAATAAAAAATACTCGTTAAAAATTTCAAACACTCGTTAAAAAAAATAAAAAATTTCATACGTATGTAAGATCTCATCAAAACAAGAGATCTCATTATTTCAGTCTGATCAGCAAAACATACAAAAACCAGATACTTGTTTTCTTAATGTGCAGACGAAGCTTATTTTTGTCACGGGGGGGGTAATGTCAGGCCTTGGAAAAGGTGTAACAACATCATCTATTGCAAAACTATTACAATTATCAGGCCAAAAAGTGTCTTGTATCAAGATAGATCCCTATCTGAATTATGATGCAGGAACCATGAATCCAGTTGCACATGGAGAGGTCTTTGTAACAGAAGATGGTGGTGAGTGTGATATGGACATTGGAAATTATGAGAGATTCCTAAATCAGAACATTCCAAAAAGCCACAACATTACCACAGCTCAGGTATATTCAGCAGTAATTGATGCAGAGCGAAAAGGAGAGTATCTAGGGGCATGTGTTCAGATAATTCCTCACATCACAGATGAAATCAAAAATAGAATTAGAAAAATTGCTGAAGAAGAAAAATTAGATTTTTTGATTGTAGAATGCGGCGGTACAGTAGGAGACATAGAATCACTGCCATTTTTAGAGGCACTAAGACAGATGAGAGTAGAAGAAGGACCGCAAAATGTAATTTTTGTCCATGTAACACTTGCACCATCCTTGGATGTAGTTGGGGAACAAAAGACAAAACCTACACAACACAGTGCACAGGAATTAAGAAGAATAGGAATTCAGCCTGATTTTTTGGCAGTAAGATGCACAACGCCGCTAGAAGAAAAGACAAAGAAAAAAATTGCGTTATTTACCAATGTTACTGCAAATGACGTACTATCATGTCATGATGTAAAATCAATTTTTCAAGTACCGCAGATATTATATGATCAGGGAATAATGGATTCATTATTTACAAAGTTTGGAAAAGTTGGAATGGTAAATGCATCGGCAAATTGGGACAAGTGGAATAGTATTGCAGAATCCATGATAAATCATGAAGATCAGAAAGTAAGAATTGCAATGGTTGGAAAATATGTTACACTTGCAGATAGTTATGTCAGTGTCAATCATGCGCTAAAGCACGCAGGTGCAAAGTTAGGAAAATCAGTTGAAATTGATTGGATTGATTCAGAAACAATTACAGATTATACCACTTTATCAAAATATGATGGCATACTAGTTCCAGGGGGATTTGGAACAAGAGGTTCAGAAGGAATTATAGAAACTGCAAACTATGCAAGAGAGAAAAATATACCATATCTTGGAATATGTTTTGGATTTCAGCTAGCATCAATTGCATTTGCAAGAAATGTTTTAAGGTTGGAGGATTCAAATTCTACTGAAATAAAACCGGATGCTAAAAATCCAATTGTAGATTTGCTTCCAGAACAAAAAAACATATCAGATATGGGAGGATCATTAAGGCTTGGCGCAAACGACATTCAAATAAAACCAAACACAGTATCGCATAAAATCTACAATGCAGATACAATTAGCAAAAGACACAGACATAGATATGAAATCAATAAAAAATACATTTCAGAATTTGAGAAAAATGGGCTAATATTTTCAGCTGAAAGCGACGGGGGCAAAAGAATGGAAATGTTGGAGATTCCATCTCATAAATTCTATCTTGGGGTGCAATTTCACCCAGAGTTTAACAGTAGACCTGGATATCCAGAACATGTATTTGAGGCATTTGTAAAAGCTGCATCTCAGAAATAGAAAATATCAATCCAATAATTTAGAATGTCTCAATATTGGGAATTACAAGAAAAATGAATCAATAACAATACTATTAAAGAATTCAAAATTAACGAGAGTGAAAGGTTTGCCAAGATGTACAAAGTGTGGGAAAGAATACCATGTGGGAGTAAAGGATTTTTGCTCTAATGCTTGCTATGAATTAGACTTACAAAAAAGGATCAAAGACGCGTGTGATGATGACACGTCTCATACCAAAAACTTGTCAGAGTAACTTACAATACTAAAAATAAAATCCAAAAGCTATTCTATCTTTGATATCTCGTAGATTTTTTGTCGTGCATCTCTAATTGAGACCTTCTTTTTGACATAACCTTTTTTCAGCAAATGGCTAAGGGCCAATCGGACAGTTCTGTCTGGAAGCAGAGTTTTGTTTGCAAGGTCTTTTTGTGTGAGTGCTCCTTCATATTCTAATGTCTTTAGTAATAATTTAGAGCTTGGAGGCATGCTAAGTAGTTCTTCAGCTAGATGAACCTTTTTTGCAAGTGCAGAGATTGCAGTAGAGTCTTTTTTGAGTCGGATTATTTTTGCAGGAGGCAAAAACTGGGTACATTCCACCATGTTGTTTACTTTGTATCTATCCAGCCCATCAAGAACAACTTCACAGTGTAGTCTGGCAGAAATATCACTGATTTGAATAGAACTTTTATTTGATACAATAATGGGTCTTCGTGTAATATCCAAAGAGTTTACTGAAATTATCTCAAATACCCCAGAGTCCTGAAACAACATGGGACCACCTGCAGACATTGAATATGCAGAAGAACCAATTGGGGTGGATACAATAATTCCATCACTGTTATCGTGCCATACTTCCTCATCATTTACACGTAATGTGTGCTCCATGAGCATTGCACTTTTTGATGAAAATACTGCAACGTCATTTAAGACAGGATAAACATTTTTTCCATCAATTTTTACTCCTAGTCTTGGAACTTCCTCTACGGTGTAATTTTGTTTTTTTAGTATTCCTACATAAGATGAAAACTCTCTAAGATCTACCTGAGCTAAAAACCCACTAGATTCACCCTCACTTATTCCTAAAACAGGGGATGTTGAATCAAAAGGCCTATGAAAATAATTTCTAACTCCTTTATCTCCACCCAACACCAAAATACAATCAGCTTGTTTTAATTTTGATTTTGCAGTAATTACAAATGATTCAATTTCAGCGCCATCTAGAATTTTTTTTATGGTCTTTGCTGCAGAGTCTGTTGTACCAGAGTCATAGATTCCTATTTGCACAGAGAGATGAAACTACCGGTACAATAAAAGGATAAAGTGCTAAATCGTTCTATACTTTACCAGATTGTAAAAATAAGAAGCATTGGTCTCAATTGCACTCTTTGAAGGTATTTTGAGCAGACCTACTTGTTTTGAGTCAAGTGCAGCTTGTGCAGAGCCTCCTGCAAAACACAACGCCCAAAGAAAGTCTTTTTCTTTTAGCATCGTACAACAAAAGGTTGCACAGAAAATATCTCCAATACCAGTAGTGTCATAGACTTCTTTGTTCGGTAATGTGATAGAATAGATTTTGTCTTTGACTAGTAATGAAACGTCAGTTTTGTTTGTAAAAATCACATGTTCTGCGCCTTTTTTTTGCAGTGCCATCATCATTTCATCAGGAGAGCCGCTAACAATTCTCTGAGACTCTTCAGGATTTACCTTGATTGCATTTACATTAGATAAATCAAGATCGGTTTTTTCTAGAATTATATTTTTATCTGAATCCACACGTCTCAAAAATCCTTGAGGATCAACTAGAGTAAAACTAGAATCTTTTTTTATTTTAGCAAATGTATCAGTAGAAATCTCATGAAAGATTGGAGTGACCAAAGAGCCATCTGCATTTATTGTAGTGTATTCAATGGGGTCGCATTGATTTAGTAGTTTGAGTGTTCTGTCTGAACCTGTAATATCTATTGCAAATCGGGTTGTGAGTTTATCAGATAACGCATTTTCAAAATTAATTTTATTTTGAGTCAGATATTGCTTTGGAAAATCCATACCAAATTTCGTGTAAAGATCTACATCAAATTTGAGTTGTCTTGCAGTCAATCCACCATAACAGGCAGCACCTCCAATTTGTTCATGTGTTTTATCATCAATAGTAATCGTGTCAATTGCGCAGTGTGAAAACAATGCCAGTTTCATTTGTTACATTTTCAAACAATGTCGATTTAGTTTTTTGCATTATGTTTTTTAAAACATTCTTTACACAGTATAAGTCCCTTCAACATTACCAAATCCACATTTGATCTAAAGCAGACATGACACAAGCCACGCATATCTATCAATGAGAAATATTTGATCTAGCATTAAAACATGATTAGATTTTGAATAAATAACAGAAATAAGCCCTTAAATTTTCTTAATCATACGCAAGAATATAAGGAGGCAGATTCGATTATTTTCATGCCACTTAAGCGTGCAAGCAGAGGACGTACAAAAGGAGGTAAAGGATCATCAGGCACTATACAGTGCACAAACTGTGGTTCAACAGTACCAAAAGATAAAGCAAAGAAAGTTACCTCCAGATTAAATCTTGTAGAACACACTTTGGCTAAAGAGCTACGTGCACAAGGAGCATACATTGCATCACCTACAGTATTGAAATGGTATTGTATTTCATGTGCAATTCACTTTAAGATTCTAAAAATTAGATCTGAAGACAGCAGAAGACAACGCGGTAAACTCCGTTAGTATTATTCTATTTGTAGATTTGAAATTCTAATTTAATATTAGTTTGACAATCCAAGAGTCATTTACAAATTAATATCAATTCAAAATATACGTGATTTGTCAAAGCTAGAATCATTTTAAAATTTTAATTTTTGCCTAGCTCAGATCGTGAAACAGTGAATCATTTTGTACATCAATCAATGCTCTATTATTCTTCATTGCTGGGCAATTTAGTAAAACTCTTTAATATAAAAAATGTTAGTTAATTTGAAATTTCAGTTACAAAGCAAATCAATTAACACATAAAAGATTTTTTCAAAAATAGCAACTACTCAGTTTTTTCTTTGATGTTTTTAGCAGTCACGATCATTCTTTGAACTAGTGTAATTCCTGCAATTATTGCTACAATGATCACTGCGGGTTCCATGTATCCAATTATTCCAATAATTGCAATTACCAGTAAACGCTCTGCTCTCTCCCCAATGCCAACTCCCTGTAGCTTGATGCTTAATGCATCAGATTTTGCTCTGGCATAACTTACTAACAGAGATAAAGTAATTGCAAGTATTACAAGATACGGTTCTGCATATCCACCAATCAACAGACCCAGAAATATTGCAACTTCAGCGATCTTGTCAAACATTGAATCAAGATAAGAGCCCTTCTGAGATGTTTTGCCAGTCGCTCTTGCGACTTGTCCATCCACCATATCAAAAAATCCAGATACAAGTAATAGAATGCCGCCAATAATCAATCCAAATTCCATGCCCAATCCATAGACTAGCGCAGATGCAAGAGCAAATACAAGACCTACCAGAGTCCAAAAGTTTGGCGAGAGACCTGTGGAGGCAAATGCATTTCCAATCTTTTCAAGTATGGGCTGCAGTATTCCTCTTAGATTATTTAACATGTGATTTTCCCAGTTAGACTTTTTGATAAAGCGACTTTGGCGGTAGTAATAGATTTTTCAGATGACAAAAGATTTACACCAAGTTAACAAATTCATTGGAAGTAGTTTAATCTAGTCAGATTCATAGCAATCAAGGTAGACATTATCTTTGCTGCAATTGATGCAGTGGCCCCGTTGTCATATTGAGGATTAAGTTCCATAATATCAACACCTGTTACCTTGATGTTTTCAAGTGAATAAATCAAATCAAAGAGTTCACGAGATGTCATGCCTGCAGCTTCAGGATTTCCAACACCTGGTGCATATGCAGGATCCAAGACATCAAGATCAAAGCTAGCATACATAGAATCAAATGATGATGCAAATTCCTTTAGAATCTTAGGACCTTCTCCTTCTCGCACTTGTCTATCGGAGATTGTTTTGATGTTGTGTTCCTTTAGAAATTCAAGCTCTTCTTTTACAAATGCTCGTGCACCAACATGTAAGATATTATCTGCGCCTCTTTGTTCTACGATTCTTCTAAGATATGCAGCATGGCTTAGTTTGATGTTTGCATATTCATCACGCAAGTCATAATGAGCATCAAATACAACATACCCAGTTTCTTTCGGAAAACTCATGTATGTACCATATGTTATAGAGTGCTCGCCACCTAAAATGAACAGTTGTCTTTTCTTTGCAACCAGTTCTTTTGTGATTTTGCCAACCATGTCAATCATCTCACTTGCCAAAACAGTATGTGTGGTATTTCCTAAATCTTCAATGTTTACAGTTTCCAGATCAATGCCAAAATTTGGATGAAATATCTCAATATTGTTAAATGCATCACGAATGACATCTGGTCCGAATCTGCATCCAGGCTTGTAAGAGTGGGTAGAATCAAAAGGGATCCCAAAGACAGTTGCCACAGGTTCAGTATCACCAGAAGAAGCGGTGATCATTGGATTTCTATTCATGTATAAATCTAGAAAACTCATTTTTACACCATCAGCTGGGGTCTGTGTGAGAGATACTTTGGAAGGTTTAATCCGGTGAATGGTTTGCCTTTTGTTTGCTCACTTATTTCATTAATAAAATCATCAAATGTCAATTCTCTAACATCTCCTGTTTGTCTATCTCGGATACTTAGATTTTCCGAATTTGCTTCTTTTTCTCCAATTACTAGGGTATAGCGAATCCAGTCTTTTTCTGCGTCTCGGATTCTTTTTCCTATGCTTTCGTTTCTATCATCAATGTCAACTCGAATATTATGAGAGGATAGTTTATCGGCCAAAGTATTACATATTCCAGAAAATTCTTCTTTTAGTGGAATTACACGTACTTGCGTGGGTGCAAGCCATAGAGGGAATTGAGGTTTTCGTCCTTCTTTGATATCTTGTGCCGCTTTTTCCAATAGCGCATAGATTATTCTCTCAATTGCACCACTTGGAGAGTTGTGTAAAATGACAGGATTTTTACGAACATTGTTTTCATCGACAAATTCAATTCCATAACGATTTCCGTTTTCAACATCTATTTGATCAGTGGAAAGTGCAGATGCTTTTCCCATGTTATCTACGAAGTTAAACTCCCATTTCAAAACAAAATAAAAGAATTTTTCCTTCCACGTTTCAACTAGAACAGGCCTATTATGTTTTTTAACTAGTTCTTCAATGGAAGATTTGTTTTCATTGTAAAAATCCTCAGTAAATCGAATTGCCATTTCATAATCAGAGTCTTTAATGCCAAGTTCTTTTAGAACATCACGTGACAAGTCAAATCTAACTTTGATTTCTTGAATTGATTGCTCAATGTCTTTGCAAAATGCATGGCAATCAGGCATTGTAAATGCACGCAATCGTCTCAAGCCCACCAGTTCTCCAGATTGTTCACGTCTGAAACTGTAACGAGTTAATTCATACAGTCTATAGGGTAAATTCTTGTAGGACAACTGATATTCATTTGCCATTAGAAATTGTCCAAAACAGGCAGCAAATCTCAAAAATAGTTTTTTCCCTTCTGAATCAATGTTGTATTGTCTTGCCGGAAATCTATTGAAATAACTAACCATACTTGGATGATGTGAATCATACATGATTGGAGTCTCGACTTCGTATCCGCCATACTCTTTGACTCTGTCAGTGACATATCTTTCAATGAGTGATTTAATCAAACGACCGTTTGGAAAAAAGCGCATGTTTCCAGAATCAGAAGCTGGTTCATAATCTGCAATTGCCATTTTTTTCATTAATGCAACATGTGGAGGTGGCTCATCTACAGCTCTCTTTTTTGCAGATTCGTATTTTGCAAGCACTTCAAGTTTTGGATACTTTGAAAAATTAAAATCACCTATATTGCTCAGGGTTCCATCTGGGGAAAGTATTTTCCAATAAGACGTAATTTTTGATTCGCCTTTTAGAGCATCAGAAGTCATTTCCTTTTCTTCACTTGAACTTTTTTCTCCAATACTTTCTTTTGTCACAACTTTGGAGCTTTCAGCGAGTGGATGTCCCTTTACTTGTACTTTGTATGACTTTGTCCAACCAAATGGAGAGTGAGAAACTTCCAACTCAGATGCAGAAGACTCCATTTCTTTGAGTAATGATAATGCAATCGAAGGGGCTGCCAAATTTGAACTGAGATGAGCATATGGGTATAACAGTAATTTTTTACAACCAATTTTTTCCATTGAGTTTTTTATTTGAGATATTGCGTTTTGCGCAACAGAAGAATCATCTCCCTGTTCAATTGCTACAAATGCGACAACTACTTCCTCTAGTCTTTTTGTCTCAGGTGTAATTTCCTCAGCACTTTTAATCTCCTTTTTTGTCGGAGTGTATTCTATGCTGTCACAGTGTAGTTGTAATATACGCACAATCTAAAACCAATTAATAATTGAATTAAATCTTTGGCTGGTCTTCCTCACTATCTAATGGAAAGGGGCTTAGATCGTGCCTAATTTTGCTCTAGTTTTCAACATAGTGAAAAAAGAACTCATGTCAAACATAGAAAGCAGATGCAACAATTAAGGTATCATTAATCCCATTCATATATTGAAAAAGAAAATTCTTCCTTTGCATCTTTTTTAACTATATTTTTTTCCAATATTATCCTGTGAATCAGATTAGTGTTAGTCACAATTTCCAAGCCTTTTAGGGCATCTTTCTTTGAAGACATTTCTTCTCCGAGAATTTTGATGACAGTGTCTGAAAGACCATCTAGATCTTTTTTGGCATGTGTTGCCTTGTGTAGGAAAAAAGTAATGCTAATGGATAGTGGTTTTCCGGCGCATCTTTTTCGTACATTATCGACGTTCTTTCCTAGTTTGGTAAGAATAGATTCACGAATCATTAGTTTGGTTTCTTTAGCTTTTTTTCCTGCAGATACTGGAACAAGTTCACTGACCTTGATATTTTGTAGCAATACATCGCCTTTCATGACATTCTTTAAAATAAGATGAATTTAATTCGGGATCATAATAAAATATGATTGAAAAGTTTACTTTTTGAATTGTTTAATAAAACTCTTCACACATAAAGGATACTAGTTACAAGGCTATTGTTAAAAATGACACCATGCCGGCATAGCCTATCATAATTTGATGATGATGGAGTCAGGTCTTTTGTGTTTCAATCCTGTCTTGCAGTGTGATAATTGATCGTAAAATTAATCCAGATATGCCCAGATTCGATGTGAGAAACTGCACCGTACGATTAAGCGAATCATCTCCGCGGAATCCTTCATCATAAATCATCTCTACTGAGCCCTTGTCAGTTTCAACAAATGACGTAATTAGTGAATAGGGCCCTAATTTCTCGTCTGTTTTTTCAAGATATAGACGAAGTTCAACTTTATGTATGGAAAATCCGTGGTCTACAAAATTACCTGAAGAAAACAATACCTCAACACCGTCAGGTTTACGGTTTATTCTTTGAGGGTCATGCAAATCAACAATATTCATTTTGTGTTATGGGTATCCTGTTCCCACATAAGAAATATTTGTGTAGTAAAGCCCCTTTGACCAGTTTTTTATTCCGCCAATCAGATAGAATGCGTCAATATCATGAGAACGTAAGGCAATAGTCATTTTTCTTGATTGTTCCCCATCTTTGCTTATCAAAACCACCTTTGAGAGATTTGGAATATCAAGCAGATTTTCTTCATTGTATTGCACAAGGATTGATTTTTTGATGTGCCCTTTGGCAAAATCTTCCTTTTTTCTCAAGTCACAGATTACCAGATTGCCATCATGCTGGATTAAATCAGATAGTTCGTATTCAGTCAATCCAAATGATGTATCAAAGGGCTCCATTGTAATCTTAGTTTATGGTAATTGATTCAGAGTTTAAAGTTTAGTCTGAAATATCACACACTGAAAATACGATAGAATCATTTTACATATGTTCAGATTATTGAAAGTTTGGTCTTTGCTTATGTGAATAACATTAGATCGCATTTATTTTGAGATCATATGACACAAGCTTAATCTGTAGCAAATTTTGATTTAGGATAATTGTCGGAAGAAAAAAGCACTGTAGATTATTTGAATAGAAAAGTATCACAGTATTATAGAAAAAATATTCTGATGCTGTCTGAATCTGTAAAGATTTCAGAAGCATGTACCATATTAAAAAAGAAAGATGTTGATGAGATCATCATAATAGATGATTCATACAATCCCATAGGGATAGTTACAGATGAAGATATTTTAACAAAATTAGGTGAATCTTTTGTCAATCCATTCAAAACAACATTAGGAGACATTATGGTATTTCCTTTAATTTCAATAAGAGAAGATCAAACGCTTTCAGAGGCACTTGAAATAATGCGTGAGAAAAAGATTAGAAAGTTAGCAGTAATGTCAAACAGCAATTTAGTTGTAGGAATGCTCTACTTGGACACAATATTCAATCTTGTCAAAAAATCATTGGTGAAACAACAAAAACAATCTACACTTTGGGGTGTGATTTGGAATCTTGGGGTTGTCTTGCAATTTACAGGTGTCTTGATGTTTATTCCTGGAATTGTTTCAACGTTGCTAAATGAACCGATAGTTGCAACAGGGATATATCTAATGTCGATTATGCTCATAGTTTCCGGTTTTTTCATGAATTCCTATGGTGAAAAACAACCGATCACATTGAGAGGAACAGCAATTCTGGTCTTTGCAAGCTTTATCATTTTGGTTCTGTTTGGCATGATACCTCAGCTTTTTGTAATACCTTTCGATTCCAGTGATCCAGTGGAATTATTTGCAGATGGATTTTTTGAAAGTTCGGCAGGATTTACAACTGGAGGATATTCACTAGTACAAAATCCGGAAGACTTACCAAGAAGCTTTACATTTTATCGTGGGTATGCTCAATTTGTTGGGGGACTAAGCTTCATCTACCTGATTGTAACTGCATTTTATTCAGAAAAGCGAGTCAGTACAATGAAGGGATTCATTTCAGGAAATGTTCCACATCTGAAAGAATTATTTTCAATAATCACGATCATCTTTTCTATTTATGCAATAATCATCGCATTACTTTTATTCTATTTGGGCGAAGGTGAGATACTAGACGATTTTGCTCTGGCATTTAGTGCACTCTCTACAGGAGGAACAAGTCCAGACTCTAAAATATTTCAGGAATTCACAACACCAGAATATATTGTAATTATGTCAGGCATGATACTTGGTGCACTTCCATTTGGTTTTCATTATGCATTTGTTAGAACAAAATTTCTTTCAATTAACTTGACAAAAGAAGTTGCAGTGTATTTTTGTCTTTTAGTAATTTTTTGTATTGCATTCACATTCTCAATGAACGTAAATTGGTTGGACAGTATATTCAACATAGTTTCAGCAAGTACCACCACAGGATTCCAAACAATAAATCTTGAGAATTTGAATCCAATAGCATTTACCATTGCTATTGTAGCCATGATAATAGGAGGATGTGGGTTTTCTACAGCAGGAGGAATAAAGATTTTCAGATTCATGCAATTATCCAAATTGAGACATATTTTGGATATAAAATCCGCAAAAATATCAGAATCAGATAAGAAAGACATCATAGTAGGAATCACAATATTGGCAGTATCAATCATCGTCCCATTATTAGTTGCAGCACACATGGCTTCTATAGGATATGACTTTCAAAACGCATTCTATGATGGGGTCTCTGCAATAACTACTACAGGCCACGGTGCAGGAACAATCAGCTCTGCACTTGATCCATCCATGACAATAGTTTTTGGATTTTTGATGATTCTTGGAAGAATTGAGATAATTTTACTCGTGTACATATTTGTCCCAAAACTAATGAAATAAAAATTTATAATAACATACCATTGGAATGCGTTTTATTTAGGGTTTATTTTAAAAGTTATTTTTTCTGAGAAATCTTTTTTGTTTTGTGAAAGATTTTAGCGCCCATTTTAACAGTTTTCAATTGCTTTATCACACTTAATCCAATTTTTAAAAACTTGAATATGGAAAAAATTGGAATTAATACTAACATCAAAATATCAATCCAGTGTTTTTTTACAAATTTTTTTAAATTCTTTGTTTTTCTGTACTTGAGAATAAGATCAAGCGCCAATAATGTAAGAATTGGCCATATCAAAAATTCAAAAAATTCTTTAAATTCATCAGGTATTGGCAAAATTGGATTTTTTAGTCCAAATGAATGATATTCAAATGCCAGCAACCCAATAAAAAATAAAGATGTAAGTGTAAGTATTATCAGATCCAATATTTTGGAGTTCATATCATCAACACCACATAATTACAGTATTAAATTTTTGAAAAATATCAAATCACAAGTATTATTTACAGTAAAATTTTGTTTATAGAAGTGGACCCACACAAATTTCACGGCAAAGACATTCCGCATATCAAACTAGACCCAAATATGACAATTGAAGATCTAGTGGATGTTTTTGCAAGTTCAGGTTATAATGGCAGACAACTAGGAGAAGCTGCAAAACTATATGCAAAGATGATCAGAGAAGATGCTACAATCTGCCTTACTGTTTCAGGTGCCATGACACCTGTGGGATTCGGGGGAATTATCAAGACTTTGATTGAACGTGGGTTTGTAGATTGGATTGTAACAACTGGCGCCAATGTTTATCATGAAGATCATTTTGCATGGGGATTACCTGTCAAACAAGGAAGTTTCGATGTAGATGATATGAAATTATATGAAAACGAGATTGTACGAATCCGAGATATATACATAAAATTCCACGAAACATTAGAAGCAGAGGATCTAATCATACAAAAAATGTTTGCAAATGATTTTACAGACAAACCATTTACAACTGCAGAATTTTGTAATTTGATGGGCAAAATCAGCAAAGAAAAATCAAAGTATCCTGAAAAAAGTTTCATTACAACTGCATATGATTATGACGTTCCAGTGTACATTTCTACCATGAAAGACTCGTCATTGGCACTAAACTTGGCAGTACATAGATTGCACGATAAAGTATACAGTTTGGATTTTGTAAAGGAAATAATTGAACAAGCATCAATTTTATACAATTCAAAAAAATCAGGAATAGTTGAGATTGGTGGAGGAGTTCCAAAAAATACAGCACAACAAACAGGTCCTCTTTTAGATCAAATATTGCAAAGAAATGACGGAGGTCAAGACTACGTAATACAGATTACAGATGCAAGACCGGATACTGGTGGTTTATCTGGTGCAACACTACAAGAAGGAAAAAGTTGGGGCAAAGTGCAAGATGCACATCACGATATGATTACAGTTTATGCAGATGCAACAATTGCTTTTCCTATTTTGGCATTGTATGTACTTAGTAATCAAAACCCAAGAGAGCCAAAAAGACTGTACAAAAAATTGGGAAAATATTATGAAAAACTACAAGCAGATTATTTGAGAACACCAAGCACAAACAGAAAACAAAAAACAAAGAAAAAGAAGAAAAATTAAAACTTGTTAAAACGAGCACGTTCTAGATCTCTATCGTCTTTAGATTCTTTTTTCCATTCTTTATAATGATCTTTACAGAGAACAGTCTTTTTGCCTGCAGAATTTACATGTAATCCGGCATTTTCTACTTTGGCGGTGTTTAATGAACGAGCACCTTCTTTCTCACAGCCCTCAACGTTACATTTTGCACCTTTTGAAACAATACCCATGATTATCCATAAACAAGATGTTATTTATATTTGAGAATTTTTCAGACAGGATACGATTTTGATCCGTATCAGGTTTACAAAATGGGATTAGATTCTATTATACATCGTTTATAAGAGGAATATTTTTTTCTGAGATTATGGGTGGAACAAAAAAAGTAACTCCAGCAAAACAAGATAAGGCTCAAGGATCAAAGGATTCAAAGGATTCAAAAAAGGGCAGAAAAGACAAGGGAGAAAGCGGACCACGTAAGGCAGAGATTACAGTAATGGTAAATGAAAAAGAGGCAATTAAAATAATTCAAAACGCAAAAGTTGTAACAGTTCATGATCTTGCAAGACAAACAGGAGTGAAAATTTCAGCTGCAAATAAATTTTTAATAGAATCAACAAAGAAAGGAATTGTCAAACGTGTTGGCGGATATAGTGGTCATCACATCTATCAAGCAGTTTCCTCATAGAGACAAAAAACATCTCCAGATTTCACATCTTTTAGTGCATCAATGTTTCCTAATATTTTTCCAATCGGCGCCATTATTTTTCCAGGTAAAGTATCTTCAATGAAAAAGCAAATGCCTCCAGCAGATGATAAAAATGCAATATCGCCTCTCTTGAATTCTTTTATTGATCTTTCAGTTCCAGAATCAACTGCGGTCTCAAAGTACGCTATGTTTTTTCCTAGAAAATGAGCATGTCCCTCCAATGGCAAAGATCTCATTATTGTGCCGACAGTTCTTGGTGCCAAATGTCGTTTTAGATCACATTGGATCTTTGCTTTTCCTTTAATCTCCAAGATTATCTGTTTTCTTGAGACTGATGGGGAGCTCAATTCGTACTTTAGAATTATTGGATTATATAACGCTTTGAGAGAAATTGTGTACTTGTCGGATGCTAACGAAGCTGAATTAGTTGTAGAAGAGCCAGAGGAATATGTAGAAGCTCCAGAAACTGAGGAAGTCTTTGACGGTGACGTGGAGGTAAACACGGGATTAAACAAAGCGTTAGATACTTATCGAAAATTAATTGAAAAAAATGAAGGCCTAGAACCACTAACTGAAAAACAACAAGAGGCACTTGAGAAAAGAATCAAAGAGATCGAAGCACGTGAGGTTGTAGAAACAATCGAAGAGCATGATGCAACAGAGATTCCTTGTGAGAAAGGAAAGATTACAATTGGACCGCCGACATTAACAAGATTTGAAAAAGCGAGAATTATGGGAGCAAGAGCATTACAGTTGTCTCTAGGTGCACCACCATTCATTCCAATTCCAAAAACTGCAAGAATATCATTAGATATTGCAATGGAGGAATTAGAACAAAGAGTAATACCAATTACCATTAGAAGAGTACTCCCAAATGGAGATTATCAAAACATACCAATTGATTACTTTGATTAAGTGAATCAATCGTCGATAAAACTTAATAGAACACAAAATTGCGAATTATTGAATAATGCTCATGGAAGAGATTAAAGAGGAACAGGGTCAAGAGCAGATCAAAAAAGCTGAAGATACCATAATTTACATTCGAAACGATCCAGTTATGCAATCAGCTATAGAGCTGCTGCCAATATTGGGAAACAAAAAAAGAGTGATTCTCAGGGCAGTTGGCAATTCAATTCCAAATGCAGTTGCAGTGGCAAACATCATAACAGAAAAGATGCTACATGGAAATTCCAAAGTTCAAAAGATAAAACTCGACACTGAAGCTGCTGCGGGGATTGGAAGAATGACTTCGAATATAGAAATTATTTTAATTAAAATCTAGTAAACGCTTCCAGGACCTTTTAGAAGCATGTTTTCACATTCTTTGCAAACTTTTTCATCAATGTTGGATTCAAGATTATGATGAATTTCACAAATCAACAAGCTTGATTTGATGTAATTGCAAAGACCTATGAACTTTGAAAGGCTGGATGGAGTGTATGCCATATCAGATGACAGATTATCAGTCAATTCGTTGATAAGAGTAGAAACTTGTTTTTCTGCCAAAAGTTTTGCAATCAATGACGGATCACCACGTGTTCCACGGATGTAATTGCTTACAGCTGCTTGTGTGACACCAAGCATTTTTGAGATTTCATCTTCACGAATGCTATGATCTTCTGCTAGTTTTTTAGCAAGAATTGCTCTTAATGCAGGAATCAGGGTTTTGGATTCAATTTCCGCGGGAAGTAACATTAAACCACAAAGTTCTGATAAAGGATTTAAAGTTTGCAATGGGCAAAGTTGCTCGAGTCGTAAATCCAGAATTCATTAGGCTAACCTATTTTAGTTTCAAAAATATAATCAGGCCATTGGAGAACATTTCCAAAAAATTGTATCAGATGTTAAAAGAATCATGTGAGTCATGCAAGTCAAATACAATTGCATTGTCAGGAGGATTAGACAGCACAATAATAGCATATTTCCTAAAAGAACGAAAACCAAATACAGTTGCAATTATTGCAAAAGATTTTGTTGCAAATGATCTGACATATTGTCAGAGAGTTTCAAAGGAATTTGACATGCCGCTGACGATTAATCATGTAAGCACTGCAAACATTCTAAATGCAATAGAAGAGACGATAAAAATTCTAAAAAACTTTAACGATATAGAAATTAGAAACAACATTGTAATGTATCTGGCAATAAAGTGGGCAAGAGAGCAAAACAGTCTAGGAATAATCACAGGAGATGGGGCAGACGAATTGTTTGGAGGATATAGCTTTTTGGTAAACAAACCAAAAGATGAACTAGAAAAAGAGATTCAAAGAGTATGCTCTGTAATGCATTTTCCGACTCAGAAAATAGGCAAAGCGCTTGGAATTGATGTAGAATCTCCATTTCTTGATGAAAAAATAATAGAATTTTCAAAGACAATTCCATCAAATCTAAAGGTAAGAAATGAAGGAGGAAAAAAATATGGCAAATGGATTCTCCGTAAAACATTTGAGAAAAACATACCAACACAGATTGTTTGGAGGGAGAAATCACCGATGCAAGAAGGTTCTGGAACAGCAGGACTAACAAATTTGTTTGATTCGGTGATAAACGATCAATTATTTTTAGAAAAGAAAAAGAAAACAGAAGAATCAGATGGAGTAATAATCAGAACTAAAGAATCCATGCATTATTATGAAATTTACAGAAATTTGTATGGAGCACCAGCAAAGAAACAAGGAATAAGTTTTTGTCCTTATTGTAATTTCAATGTAGAAAATTCAAAATTTTGTCGCATGTGCGGAGCTTTTCCCATCTAGATATTTTTTTTCCACTTTTTTGGTTTTCTTATGAAAATTTTTCTGCATCCGTTGCAGCAAAAAAAGAGTTTTTTTCCTTCATATTCATGTGTAACAGCTAATTCTTCAGCAAGCTCAATTCCACAGACAGGATCTACTGGCACAAATTTTTCACTGATCAATTCTATTTATAGATATGTAGAATCAGATGAGAAAAAGATCAAACTAGAAATTATGAATGAATGATTTGCAGTATTTTCTTTGGAAGTACACCGTAATCTGCATCAGGTTCTGAAACTACATACAAAATATCATCGTTAATTAGAAAACTAATTGCCAATGCACGTTCTCTTGATGCTAATGCAAAATTTACATGGCCCAATTGCTTATCAAATTCTTTTCTCATTTTTACTCGTAATGCAAGCTCCATAAAGATCATCTCGTCGTCTTTTTCATTTTCTAGTGGTGTTACATTTTCTTTCATTCCACCTGCAACTAATCTGCCTCGCTCGTTAATCACTCCAGCAAATCTAATTTTTGGGTCTATTGACAAAATAGTTTTACAAATCTTTGTGTAATCAAAAATCTTAGATGACAAATTTCTGTTTATGATCTTAAACGACCCATTTATTAGCTTTCTACAGAATTAATTACTTGAAAGTAATAATTCAGAATAGTTTTGAGACTATAATGTAAGCTTCTTGACTAATACAAGAAATTCATCTTCAGGCATTGGAGGAATTTTCATTATTTCCAGATTTTCAGAAACATGCTCTGTGGATTTTTGTCCTACAAGCGGAGCTAGAACACCTGGTGATGAACGAATAAACTGTAATGCACGAAGTGATGGCTTTAGATCATTGAATTCAGGCATTGCACCAGGTGCTAACAATCTTCCTTGCATTAACGGTACACTAGTAAACACTCCAATGTTTAATTTTACTGCAGATTCTAATATGGAAACCAGCCTTCCATCAAGGGTCTGATTTTTTGCAAGTAATGCTTGATCATAGTACATGTTGAATGGAAGTTGAATGAATCCAAAACCATGATTCTCACCCCCGACTTTTTTTGCCAATTCAACTGTATCTTGCAATGAAAGATATTGTGGATTATCAGGGGAAACACGGAAGCATTCCCATGTGGCCATGCCGTAGAATTTGATCTTTCCTTCTTTTCTTTTTTGTTCGTATAATTCAAAGACAGATTCAAGATTTTCCAAAAATTTTTCTTTTGAAACGTCTTTGATTTGACCTTCTACTGCATTATGCAGATACATCAAATCAATGCAATCCAGTCCCAAATTTTTCAAACTGCGTTCTAGCTGGTCATCAAGATATGTAACAGTCATGCAGTGATAGCCAGATGTTACATCGCCTTCTTTTATCACACCTTTTTGCGTGTATTCATTTTTGATGTATTCCCAAAAGTCTTGTTTTACATCAGCATCATTTGTAATATAGCCATTTTTTGTGCTAATGAAAATTTGATCACGCGAAATTTTTCCTTCATTGATTAATTCAGAGATTGCCTTTCCTACAGAACGTTCTGCTTTTTGTGCCCTATAGTTAATTGCAGTATCAATTACATTAATTCCTGATAAGATAGATTGTTTAACTGCATTTTTTACAAGTTCATCTGTCTGCTCGTTTGCTTCACCAAGATATGTACCAACGCCGACATTAGACAATGTGAGATTGTGAATTTGCTTAAAATTCAACGAAGTTATGCCTGAATTTTTGAGAAAGTTTTTTGTTCCCTCAGATGTAGCAAAACCTGAAATCATAAAAAATTATCAGCCATCACTGAATTTATGTATAGAGCATCAAAATTATAAACTGATCAAAAAACTTAGTACCAGCAATACGCCGGTAATCCTACTAAACATTAATGCAGAAGACATTGAAGGCACTAGTTCATCTATAGAATTAAAATTTCTCTTCAAACTCAAACCGGTCTTTATTATCAAGGGGATGCTAAACAGTGTGATAAAAGACGATATTGGAAAAGCACCAATGGAAATTCCAATAATAATCACAGAATATGAAATTATAGGAAATGCCCAAAACAATGATGTTGCCTTTTGTTTCCCAACTACAATGACTAGAGTTTTCCGCCCTTTAGATTTGTCCGCATCATAATCGGGAAAAGATACAATAAAAAGAACAAGCGACGATAAAACACCTACAACTATTCCACCTAAAATAGATTCAATTGTTATTTGATGGGATTGGATAAAGTATGTTCCAAGTACAATCATTATACCCTTTACTGCAACAAAAAATTCGGCTAGCCCCGAGTCAACAATTTTAGTAGAGTAAAAATAGATAGATAAAATTGCAAATCCCAAAATTGCTGCAATAATTATCCCATCAGTAAATACAAAATAGAATCCAATCACAGAGCCTAATATCAAAAATCCAATGCCGGCACGATAAACAGAGGATGGTTGTAGTAATCCTTCAGGCAAAACACCAGTTCCACCACTCATTTTAGTTCTCTTTGTTGCTGTATCGATTCCTCTTTTGTAATCCCAATAATCGTTTAACAGATCAACGCTAGCATGAAGTGCCATAACACCGGCAAATGTCAAAACAGCATCAAATGGTTCAATAATGGAATTTTGACGCCAATTTATTGCAAGGCCAACAGATACTGCAATGACTGATGCTAAAAGAAATCTAACACGGATTACCCTTAACCAAACAGATAGCATCAACTATCATAAAACTGTCACAACATAATATTTCTATATCAAACTGTAATAACAGGTGACAAAACATATCAAGTAAAAAAGACAATTTTGAAGATAAAATTACTATTTTGAACTTAAAAATAATTTTGGATTATCATAATAGATTTAAAAATAAAAAGGAAGGGTTAATTATTCTTCTTTGATTGGCAGTCTTTTGATTTATGAATTGTCTTGGTCATCGCCATGATCATCATCTTGGTCATCGCTATGATCATCATCTTGGTCATCGCTATGATCATCATCTTGGTCGTCGTCTTGAGCATCATCATCTTGAGGATCTGTGAATGAATAAGTAACATCAATTACTCCAATATCAATTGCATTACATTCAATGAAAACACCGTTAATATCATTGAAGTTTGCAAGTGTCACAATGTTACATTCTGGGAAATTGAAGATGTCGTTGATTTCATCGGATGTTGGAAAATTATCCTGTTCGTTGACGTTAACTGCAACTAATGTTCTTGTGTTTAGAAGTGCAGGATCAGCGATGAAGACTTGGTTTAGATCAGGGGAATCAAGAGGATTCATCAAAATGCATGGAGGTAAAATTGCATCACAGCTATCAAGACTAGATGGGTCTTCGAAGTTAAAAGACAACGAATTCACATAAAGATTAGCATTAGAACTACTTTGACCATTTTGATCACTATGTTCGTCTTTGTCATAAGTTGCAAAAACACTGGTACTAACGGCTATAGAACCAATTAGAATTCCAGCTATCACAAATATAGACATGAGATGTATTGTTTTAGTCATTAAAAGAATTAATTTTTAGCAAGTATTATTGATGTGTTGTAATAAAATGAACAACATTTTGCTTGTATATGATTAAATCAAATGAAACGTCATTTGAATTAAATTTCTTCTTCCCATTCTTCTTCCACTGGTGCCTTTGATTTTTTCAAGAACAATACAACTAAAACGCCTATCAAAAGTATTGCTGCAATAATGACATAAACAATCCATTCAGGCAATTGAAGATCTACAGCATTCAAAGTTTTGTCGGGAGAATCAACGTTGATTGTTAATGTATCCTTTCCTTCAGAATATCCTTCTGCAGTTGCGATAAGATTCAGGGATACACTAGGACCGTTTGTTGCAGTTAAACTAATAACAGCGCTTCCATCAGGACCAGTTCTAACCACATCTGGATTAACTAGTGAATTTCCATCACTTTCTATTTTAATTGATACACCTGATACGGATTCGGCATTTTCATCATCGATAAACAATTTAATTTCCACTGGCTGATCAACTGGAATTAGATCATCCAGTCCACTAGTGAATATTTTTAATTGGGTTAATGAAGAATCGGTACTTATTTCATCTTCAGTTCCAATCACACCTTTTGCACTAGCTGAAATCACAGAAGTTCCAATAGATCCAGTAGTTTCAATTGGAAATGCAGCATAGGAAACCCCAGATGGTATCACAGCGTCATCAATCACTTGAACTATGCCTTCTTCAGACGAAATAATTTTTGATTTAACATCAAATGAAGGAATTATCGGATTTCCCTGAAGATCAACGATTTGTACAATACCCAAATTATTTTCATGATTTGCATTAATTGTACTTAATGGAAGAGATACAAGCATTTTAGAGGATGGTTGAGTGACAAAAGTTTTTTCTGTTTCCAGTGATAAATCTGCACCTTCGCCTATTGGGACTACTTTGAGGTCTATCATGTTTTCATCTTCAGTTATTGTAAATGAATCACTGTGAAGTTTAGAAAATGCAAAAGTAGCATCCTTTTTGATTTCAATTATGCCATTGGTAGGCGTAATAAGGTATTTTGAATCATGTTTCAATACTTTGGGCCTATCCTGGCTGTCAATAGCAATTAAGAATACATCGAAATTACCATCACGATCAAATAGTATGCTGTCTTGGCCGGTTGGAGAGAAAATTCTGGCTTCTTTTTGCTCAAGCGTATTTACAACTTCAGTTAAAACAGAATCCGACCCCACACCTTGCACGGATGCAGAAATCAAAACAGGACCACTTTTTTGTCCAGCAGAAATAACTGCAGTACCAAAAGAATTACCTACCTCAATTTTTCCAATGTCTTTAACTGTAACCAAATTATTATCTCCAGATATGACATCTAATTTTTTCACATACCCATCTGCATAATAATTTTCGTTGGTTTGAATTGGATAAAATTCACCGTCTTCCAGATCATCCATTGAGATAATGATCTTATCTTCATCTTCCGTGCCTTCAGTTTCATCTGTGATGGGATTTCCTTCTTCATCAACATCATCATCATCATTTTCTATCGCATTAATTTGATAAGTCACTATACTAGTTGCGTTGCTAGGCATTCTTTCAGGTATGAAAAGTTGTATGTCCTTTTCAGTTATTTTGTCATTATCAATGTTAATGGATTTTCCTACTGTTGAAAACGTATCAGTTGCAATACCATATCCTTCAGCACTGACTCCAATCATAATGTCATTTGCAAGCAAATTTGAAAGATTCAAGTCCTGTCTAAGATAATAACCAAATTGTCCTTTTTTTATTACAGTTTTTACTTCTTTCATAGTTTTATCTAATTTATCCCCTACAGAATATTGATCATTTGAGAAAAAATTCAACTCGATATCTTCAGGAGTAATTGTTGGGTTTCCATCAGAATCAACTACACTGACAAAAACATCCAATTTTTTTTCAACTTCAGCTGTGATTAATTTTGGAAAAACATCAATTGCCAAAGAGGTAGGAAGAGTTGATGAGATTTTTACACTTTTTGCTGTATCTAAATTAGACTCGTTTTGAATTGCACGCAAGAATGTATTTCCAACTTTTTCATTGGTTTCAAGTGTTCCCCAGGCATAATATTCACCTTTTTTTATTGTCAAGACATCAGAATTTGGAGAGGCCAACGATCTTTCATATTCCAAATTAACATCAATGTCAAAAGGTGCACGAATTACATATCCATCAGAGGTTCTCAAGTAAATAGAAAATGGCATTTTAGAATTAACATGCATTTCATCTGTAGGAAGATTAAGTTCCAAAATCAAATCATCAGGCAAATGAGTCTCAGCATTACCTACCTGAATCCCTTGAAATGTTGTTTTTGAGTTAAGCGTAGCAGTGATGACTGTATTTCCAGTTAAAGTTCCAGTAGTTACATCAAATGAGGCATATTCTTCATTTGCTTTTAAGATGATTTTTTCAGGAACTGATGCGATTAAAGGATCATCGGAACTTAAGGAAATCGAAACATCTCTGGAAGAAGTGATTGGAACTCCACTTTTACTCAGAACATAAAGATAGCCTATTGGATGTTCAGATTGACCTTCTTCTATATGCGAAGGAGATATTGCAAGTTTTATTGAGTAATCAGATAGTGCTTCAAGATTTTGCGCAGATGCAGTTTGTAATGGCATAATTAGCAATAGTGTTAACGATAAAAGACAGAAGAGAGATTTTTTTTGAGTCATTTTTGAATATCCATAAAAAAGGAAAAAGTGTGGGTTATCCACTTTGTTGACCTGCTATTATAGTTCCTACAAACACTGCACCGTTAGATGTTGACAGTTTGAATTGTACATCTCTTCCAGTTTTTACATTTTCAGAGAGGTCAAGCAGAATTGTTGCTTGTTGACCAGCTTGAATTTCTGGAGAGGTTGAACTGACTAGCACACCTGGGGCTTGTGTTAATATTCGATATGCGGAACCTGTACCGTTGACAAAGTTGCCTAATGAACCTCCACCTGGTGTGTAAGAATACACACTGCCGGCAAATCTAATTTCGCCTAATGTGACTTTGTTTACACCTTGGTTTTGTACATATACTGCAACTCGTTCTCCTGTAGTTAGTCCATTACCAGCTAAACCAGTAAGGGCTGTGGTTATTCCTCCGTCATGGAGTTTAAGGGCAGCACCATCTGATGCATCGTAACCTGTGAACTTTAGGGATTCGATGTTTGGTGAGCCACTTACTTGGGCAGCACTAAAGAATCCTTGTGAGAACACAAAGATAATACTTCCACCTACTACTGCGATAGCGACTAAAAGAAGTGTTGCAATGATTGGAGCAACTGCTCTTCTCGAGGTCATTTTTTGTTGTTTTGACGTTATGTATGTCATTCTTGATTTTGTAAAACACAAAAAGATGTTAAAGGGATCTGTGTTCAAAATGCACTACAATTTTCAAAAGTGTGCATTTGTAATTTGAAATGAACAAGGCTAGGATGCATCCACTTGTAAAACAATCTCAGCTAAAGGACCAATTGAAAAATTATTTGCGGTCTGACCTTGAGCTAAAACATACATTACATACATCTGATCATTTGCAACATTAGGTGCTTGTGCACTAAATTGTATAGTATCAGCTTGATTAAGTGCATCACCCAAGTCAGAAGAGGTTGTACCAATTATTTGTGTAGAACCATCACCGAAAGTAGTCACTGTGGGAGGATTCACAAACCCATAGTTATTTACAATTTGTACATTAGTCCAACCTTTAGGAACGTTAATAATTAATTGACCACCAGATTTAATCCAAGTGATATTACTAGTATCAAGATCAGCAAAAACAACATTAAATGTCTGAGTACTACCAGGAACAATACCTGTTCTTGTAGATTGTATGTCGTTAGGATCTCTAGAATCCACAACACTTGAAAGATAGACATTGCCAATAACTTCAGTTCCATCATACATCGTAGTTTGATACCCAGATTTGCCAAATGAACCAACAGTAGTAAATACAGACGCTTGAACAACAACTGATTCTAAAATATTTACGCCTGCAATAGTACCAGGCAAAACTTTTACCAAAAATGGTTGTGTTGAGTTAGGAGCTATCACTATTGGATTTGCATAGTCTTGCCACATAATGACGTTTTCAGATGGACAACTCCAATGATTTACACCCATAGGAAAAATGTTATCAGCAATGCAACTAGCAGCAAAAATCTTGTCGTTATTATTTGCCCCAGGAGCGAAAGCAGTAATAGATAGTTTACTTACTTTCATTGGAGCATTTACAGGATTTGCCACATTTAGACCCCATAATGCTTTTTGTCCTGAATCACCTTGCGGGGAAGGAACCATTAGAAATAATTTTGGTCTTGCAAGCAAGTCCTCATTTATTATATTGTAATCCTGATTGCTATCTCCGCCATCAGTAGGTAGTCGTAATGTGCTTACATCAGAAACAGTGTTACTTGTCACAATAGCAGAAGATTCAATGTCAGTTCCACTAGCAGAACCAGAAAAAGTAACATCATCTCCACTGGCGCCAGATATTGTGTAATCCCAAGAAAACAAAACAGACTCGCCAGGAGTAAGATCAACCGATGCAGGAATTGGGAAAGATGATGCAAGTACTGCAAGAGAAGGAGTAACAATAAGGGACACAGGAGAAACATTTTCAATAGTTAATGAACCAGTATTTGTTACAACCATTGCAACAGTGACATTTTGTCCAATTATTACATCTGGAGGATCAGTGATTAGCTCGGCTCTTAATCCACTAGATGAAGATATAGTGCCTACAGTAAATTCAGCAGTTTTTACAGTACCTAATGTAGAGATTACTTTGACATCATAAGTATCAGGTATCATGTAAATGGGCTGAGTAGAAAGAACATTTGATGTAAATCCAGTTGGGACAAATGCATCATCAGAAGTAACGGAAAATGGTTTTGCAGGTTGAGTTGCCAGAGTTTTGTTAGTTATCCACACACGTGAGATTTCAACTGGATTTTGACCCATGTTATCAACTGAGACATTTAAGATATTGTTTGCATCAGTAGAAACTATAACTCCAAATTGCTCTTGTTGTTTTTTGAGTTCAATATCAGATACTACTCGTTGTGTGTTTACAATATCAGTTTGTGAATTCAATGCCAAACTCATAGCAGAAAAACCGGCAATCATCAAAACAGTAAAAATCAACGCACCCACAACAGAGGAAATCCCACGCCTAGAATTAGGATGTAGTGAACGAGTCATCGTGCGTTACCACTCTCAATTAAAAATTCTACAGGATGTACATCACCAATATTTAGCAAAACACGGATTCCTTTGCTTAATGAAATATCTGGATCATCAGAACCCAATTTGATCAAAAGATTAACTGTTTTTCCACTTTGGATTTCGTTATTAATAGACTGAATAGTAGAAGAGATTGACAGTATTGAAAATTTGCCATCATGGGGATAATTGCCACCTGAAGATAAATCTTGTACAGTATTCAAAGTGGCACCAGATGTTTGAGAATCCCATGTATGTACAACATTATTTAATCGAACATTTTCCAAAAAAACTGAATTAATACCATTATTTTTAATTTTAATCATAATAAATTCAGAACCACCATTAGCAGGGATTTTATCAGAGAGTCCAACACCTGTACAAGAAACACCGCATAGTTTTTGGTCTAATTTATTATCAAGATTAGATAATTGTAACAAAGTTGTAGAGTCTCTTGTGTCATATGCCAATAACTGGACAGATTTTGTTGCAGTATTCAATGATGATGCAGTTGCTAAATTCCCAGAAACAAAAGAATCATTTACGAAATATGTCAGAGTGGTAGCACCAGTCACGGTTAATCCCATAAGCAACATAGTTGAAATAATATCTGCAACACCTCTTCGTTTACAGAGTGTGAATTTTTTTTCTGATTGAGAATTGAATTTAAAATTATTGTTCATAATAATCCTATGTGTTATATGGACTGGCAACTGTGGAAAAGAAATTACCCTTAGATGTAGTTATAGATATTCTATATTCTGAGGTGCGGTACGTTGAATCATCCCAAGTAAACGGATTGAGATTTGCATCCAAGATGATTGGATCACTTGATTCTTCGATCTGAATGGTAGAACTCATACTGTCTTCCCAATCAACTAAAATATTTTGAGTGTCAAGCTGAACTACAGTAATGCTTTCAATTGTAGATTCGGTGGTTCCAATGTTTGCAAGATAAAGAATAATCTGGTCAGTTCCAGGCTCAAATCGCACATGCTCAAACATCAGTTTTTCACGGTATGCCTCGTTTTTTGGCTTGTCATAAAAAGACAAATCATAAGAAAATGCGTTGATTTGATTCATGCCATTAAACAAAACTACAGAGCCAATAGAGGTCACAACACCCAAAATTACAACACTACCCATAACTTGGCTTACGGCGCGTCTTTTTTTTAGAGAATTAGAAAAACATGTCATTTACGACCACCGTTATTTGCATACCAAGCAGAAACGAATTCTTCAACACGTGAAATTATTTTTGAAAAATCAGGATCAGAAATCAAATTAATTCCATAATGTTTGGCCATATTTTCAACACCCTCTTTAACATCAGATACTGTAACAAGTAGAGTGTTTTTTGGATCAATGTCTAGTTTTGGAATCAAAATAGAATTCATATCAGATTCATCTACTCCTGTAGATTGATTTTTGATAAAAATCAAAATAGAATCATTGTTGGATTTACTTTTACCAAATATTGGTATTTCATGAGTATTGCCACTTTTTCCCTTTACAAGAGAGTTTAGTTCGGCTGTAAAATTAAAACCACGTAGTAACTTTACTAGTTCATCTTTTATTTGAGTGGTATCAGAAATATTAGAAATATCTGAATTTTTTAACTTGTAGCAAAATGTAGTAATGAATTTTCCAGAGTTGGTATCAAAATCATGATCATGTTTTCTACAATGAAGTTTTATCACGGCATTATCAAATTTTTCTTTACAGTCTTCACATTGATACCACATTGCAGGGACCCGGATTTCTTTTTCAAAATTTTTGATTTCTTTTAGACATGAAGGGCAAACAGAGTGATCAGTGTTTGAGAAATCAAAATTCTTACTTTCAGCAATATAACCGCATTTTTTATGCTCAAATAGATTTAATTTCTCAACGTTCATAGAATGACACTTTGGGCAGTATAGTCTCATGCTTGATGAAAAGACAGTTGGATGTATAGGACAAACAATTAATTTTTCATAGATGTGTTTGGCCAAAATGCCATCAGAGACTAGATCATCCAAATACGAGACATTATCCTGTGTTTCCCCTACATTGGATAATACAGGATAAAAGATACTACCTTCAGTATAATCGATAAACGGTTTAATCGTCTTATCAGCAAGTTTTTGAACTTCCTGAATCAGATTTACAGATTTACTAGTGGAAGATTTTGGCAAATCAGGCTCAGAATTCACTTTAAGGGCAGATTCAGGCATATTTTGTACAGGGACAGACTCATTTTTTAAAATCGATGCAAGACCTTCAATATTTGGAGATTTAGCCTCAGATTTGGATTTTGAATCACTATTAGATTTTCGTCCAAACATCAACCGTACACCTCATAACATAAGAGAATAACACATACCATGGATACTATTATGTACCCAAGCTATAGTAAAAGCGAAATGTTGTTCAAATGAACGAACAAGTGTTAAAACACACAGTATGTATTAAAATACCTAAAAATGAGGCTAAAAATATTTAAAGATAAAATTTCGGCGTTACAAAAAATACAGTACGACAGTAAAAGTATTTTAAAATCAAATAAAAATTTACCAGACAGCACATCTAAATTAAATGAAGAAAATGAAAACAAAATTCCCCAGTTTATGACATTATCAAAATTAGATTGGGACAATAATGAAATTCATGCAGGAATTATAAAAGATCCTACAGCTAAAGGTGGACTAAGATATCAAGTGATAGAACCAGAACTATCAGAGAGGGATCAAAAGGCATTTGAAATCATCAAAAAGCTGTTAATGACAGAGCTTTCAGTATCATTGAGTGAAATCAAATCTAAAAAAGACGCAGAACGAAGATTAAAAAATAAAATAGATTCAATGATAAAAAAATATAGATTAAAAATTCCTCCAAAAAATATTGAAAAAATCAATTATTTTGCGGTCCGCGATTTTATTTATCTTGGAAAAATTGAGCCACTCATGAGAGATCACATGATTGAAGAAATTAGTTGTGATGGAACAAATATTCCAATCTATGTTTGGCATAGAGAACATGAATCGATTCCCACAAACATAATTTATGAAAAAGAAGCAGATCTGAACAATTTTGCAAGAAAAATGGCATACATATGCGGAAAACATGTTTCAATTGCAGATCCAATTATCGATGCGTCATTGCCGGGTGGAAGCAGAATTAATCTCACACTAGGTCATGAAATTACAAAAAGAGGAAGCACGTTTACAATAAGACGCTTCAGGGCAGACCCGATTACAGTGATAGATTTGATAAAATTCGGAACAATGTCAGTAGATATCGCGGCATACATGTGGTATCTTGCTGAAAAACGTTCAACAATGCTCATTGCAGGCGGTACTGCCAGTGGAAAAACTACTGCGCTAAATGCATTGGCGACATTTATCAGACCAGGACAAAAAGTGGTCAGTATAGAAGATACACAGGAACTGAATTTACCTCATGAAAATTGGATTCCAGCTGTTTCAAGACAGAGCTTCACAGATACGCAAATTGGAGAGATTAATCAATTTGACTTGCTAAGAGCTGCCCTCAGACAAAGACCAGACATCATAATTGTAGGAGAGACCAGGGGCAGGGAAGCATACACACTATTTCAGGCAATGGCAACAGGTCACGGGGGATTCTCATCAATACATGCAGATTCAGTAGATGCCACTTTGACTAGATTAACATCATCACCTATGGATGTTCCAAAATCCTTGATTTCAAATAGTCTCGATCTAATCACATTGCAGCTAAAAATTAGGATAGGAGAAAAATCAGCAAGAAGAATAATTCAGGTTTCGGAAATAGACGGGATTAATGATAAAACGGGGGAGATTAAAACACATGAGATATTCAAATGGAATCCGAGAGAAGACAGACATGAATTCATGGGGGATAGTGTGGTGTTTGCCAAAATCAAAGAAAGAGATGGAGAAACAGATGAAAAAATCAATTATGAGTTAACAAAAAGGCGACTTGCATTGGAATGGATGGCAAAAAATGACATACGTGATCATAAGGAAGTTTCCAACAACATCATGGAGTATTATTCGGATCCTGAAAGATACTATGAAAGAAAGAGGTTAGAGATGTAATATGAAGATGGCTGCAACAAAACAAAAACAAGAGGAATCAGTTGGCGTTATTCATGTTTATAGTTACAAATTACTAAATGATCACATAAGATTTCTATATCCAAAATTAGGAAAGTTGGAAAAAACAATAAAACAAGCAATGATGCCAATTCCTTTTGAAGTGTATGTTTCAAGCATGGTTTTCTTTAGCTTGATTGCAGGAATTTGTGGAGTAATTATTGGACTAGTTGCAACTCAGTTTATCAGCATTCAGCCTGCAATTGTAGGTTATTTGCTTCCACCAGTTGCAGGAATGGTTCTAATGGCAATGACATTTGGGATCCTTCAGATAATTCCTCCGATGCGAGTAAAAAATAGATCAACAAAATTGTTAGAAGAAATTCCACACTTTATCGGATACATGTCAACGCTGGCTACCAGTGGATTATCATTAGAAGAAATTTTCAAATCCATAGCAAAAGAGGAAACTGACGAAGACATTGTAAAAGACGCACGTTTCATTACAAGAAACATCGAGATTCTTGGAATGGATTTAATCACTGCAGTAAAAGATCTAATCAATAGAACACCGCCAGGACCGTATTCAGAATTACTAGAAGGTGCAATTATCACATCACAGTCAGGCGGAGATTTAAAAGAATACTTTAACGCAACTGCCAAAGTCCAGCTGGAAGAAAAAAAGATGCTGCTACAAAAAACTACAGAATCACTAGGATCAGTTGCAGAAATTTATACAATTCTTTTGATAGTTTTCCCATTACTTGCAGTAATCATGTTATCAATAATGGGCATCATGAGTCCAAGTTTAGGAGGATTTGATTTACTGACATTGATGAATCTTCTTACATTTGCTGTAGTCCCACTAAGTGGGGTATTGATGTTAGTTATGATGGATACAATGGTGCCAAAGAGGTAAGAACATGCAAAGAGTAAACAGAAAACCAAAAGAGATTGCAGAAAAAGAGATCATACCAAAAAAATCAATCCTGAAAAACGAGATAGTAAAATCCGTCATGTTTTCACTTGTTGCATCTATTAGCGTAATTGTAATCAGTTTCAAGTTATCAGAATTTACAGGATCATCTACAATCAAAGACGTTGGAATAATCTTTGGAATTATGGTAGGAATTATTCCATTAACAATTCATCAATTAAGAGAAGTTCAAAGAAGAGACAGCATAGATAGAAACATGCCTGTGTTTTTACTGGCATTATTAAGTTCGGTTCAAAGCGGTTCAAATCTCATCAAAGCAATAGAGCAAGCAGCAGAAAGAAATCTAGGTGCCTTGACTCCTGAATTAAAAAATCTCAAGGCAAACATCAGTTGGGGTACGCCAATTGAAGAGGCATTTGAGAATTTTGCAAAAAGAACAGGAACCAGAGTATCGCGACGTGTAACAGTGTTGCTTGAAATGGCCATGAAGATAGGAGGAGATGTTAGTGAAAATTTGGAGATGATTCAAAAACATGTTTCAGAGATGCAAAACATTGAAAAAAGTAGAAAGTCAGCTTTGCAGCCATATACATATACAATTTACATTTCATTTGCAGTATTTTTAGCAGTTGCAGTGTTATTATCTTCAAGCTTCTTTACAGAAATTGAAAAAGTTCAAGATGGATTATTAGCAGCAGGAAATGGAAAAGGCAAAGACGGGTTATTTACATCACTTGCAGATATGGACATATCAAAATTAAAATCAGCATTATTCAATATGGCAATTATTGAGGCAGTCTTTGGAGGAGTTGCGGCGGGAAAGATTGGATCAGGCTCATATGTTGCTGGAACAAAACATGTTGTGGTAATGATCATAATGGCAGTAATTGCATTTAATGTATCATAGATATCATTTCAGACATTTTTAGATACAATTGTTTCAAATGTAATGTAAATGTGTGATAATTTCGGTGTAACAAATTAAAAATACACAAAATTTGTTAGTAGAGTGCATAACAGACTGATCCTTTAGTTCTCATGGATCTTAACAATAGTGTAAAGATGGATGTATTAACATATGATAAACTGGGAAATCATGCGCAAGTGCTAAATGCAATTACGCAAAATTTTCTCATGGCAAACAAATTAGGAGAGAAAGTAAAATGATGTCATATCAAGATCAAATAACAGGCATAGCATCAGAATTAGAAGAGATATTAGATCTTGATGAATTAGAAGCAAAGGTTTACCTTAATCTGTTAAGAGCAGGACCAATCACGGCAAGCGCACTAGCAAAAGAACTTGACATAGACAGAGCACGAATGTACAGAACCGTAGACAAGCTAGTAAGCAGAAATATTATTTCGACTACACTTTCCAGTCCCAAATTATGCATTGCAGCAGATCCGCAAGATGCATTAAAAATTGCATTACGAAAAAAGGAAGATGAGGTAAATAGGATTAAAAAAGGCGGAGAGGCAATTATTGAAAAAATCAACACTGAGATCACCACAAAACAGGGCACAAATGTACCAACATTCAGGGTAGTACAGGGAAGAGGCAATATTTATGCAGACATTGCCCAATTAATCGAAAATTCATCAGATACAGTATACATTTCAACAACACTTGAAGACATATCTAGAATGTATCATAGTGCAATACCTGAAAAAATCATGATGTGTGAAAAGAAAGGTGGCAAAGTCAGATTACTTGTAGAACTAGACGACCCAAAACTAATTCCATTTGTAAAAAGATTCAATGCGTCTGAGACTAAAATTTGCAAGCTTCCATCAAAAGGAAGGATGGTAGTTCAAAAGGACAAACAAATGATAATGTCAGATTCTGCAGCTGCAAGTCAAATGTCTACAAATTCAGAATCAGATTTTTCTTTGTGTACAAATTCATCTGAAATGGTAAATAACATACACAGCCTTTGCAGTCTTCTATGGGAGACAGCCCAACCACTTAAGACACTTGATGTCAAAAATTTTCTGGGAAAAAATAGCCTCAAATAATTTAACAGCCAAAAATCTTAAAAGCAATTAAATGAACAATGTAATATTGTCACATTGTAAGTCAGATGCTTTATTTACTCAAAATTCACAACATAAAGGAAAGTCAATGGAACCTAATCTATGGAATGGTTTGTGTGATAAATGTAGTCACACATCATGTTGTAATAATTTTGTTACTCCTTTTATAACACCAACCGAATTAAAAAAAATAAAAAAAATTAAAGACGAAAATTTTTCAGAAAATTTTTCTATAAACGGTATGCAAGTACATGCATTAAAAAAGAAACCTGGCACTAATGAATGCGTATTTTGGGACAAAGAACATGGATGTGGAATTTATCAAAGTAGACCTTTTGATTGTATGTTATTTCCATTTGACATCTACAAGATTAACGGAGTTTATACTTGGGTTGTATATTCATGTAATTTAGATTCGGATTGGAAATGGTCTGAAAAAATTTTAGAAAAACTTGAAAGCGAATTAATTTCTGAAGACGTAGTAAAACATCTTGATGCTTATTCAGATCTTGGAAGACTAAATGCATCAGAAAAATCATATAATTTTGTAGAGTTGAGAAAAGTTAATTTAAAAAGATATAATGAGAATATAAAATCAAGAGCGTAAATGAAAGAACCAGAGATAGTACCAGACAAACTAAGCGACCCAATCAATTTCAAGATAATTGCGCTAATTATTGGAGGTGTGATAGGATTACATATTTGGATAAATTTCACAAATGATCCAAGGATAGTAATTTACAGTTGGTCCATGGGAGTTCCATTTGCCATTATTGTTGTAAGTTTTATTACAGCAAAAAAATATTTTGGAACTTTGATATATTCTAAAGCATTCAAATTTTTGGGGATCTCATTTATCGGGATATTTTTTGGGGAGTTAATTTACTTTATCTATGAGGAACTACTAGGATTAGATCCTTATCCCTCAATAGGGGATGTATTCTATTTCATGTTTTATCCAATGATAATACTATTTTTGAGAATCAACATCAGATTTTTTTCTCCAAAACACAACAAAATAGACACAATCACAGTACTTGGAATCCCAATAACATTATCAGGAATATACGTTATCTTGACAACGCCAAATGAATTTAATTTTGATTTTGGATTTGGATTAGTATCAATCATTGCTACAACAACTACTTTGGGATTTGCAATCCGGGCTGTAAGGACATTTAGAGGAGGAGTAATTCAAACAACATGGGTACTTTTCATCATAGGAGCATTATCCATAGCCATAGGAGATGTATGGTATTATTACTTGGAAATATTTGAAGGATATTCATTAGAACATCCAGTTAACTTATTTTGGTATGTAGGATACTTGTTTGTATTGTATTCACTATTAAAACATAGAAAAACACTTTGAACCCCTAACAACGTTAAAAATTCTTTTCAAAATCAAATAAGATAAACAAAATTAGAATTTAAAATGACTCGGATTTTTTCATACTATGCAAGAAAGTTATTAATTTGTAATAACTTGAAGTATAGAACTTTGAGAGAAAGAATTCTTTTTTAATTGAATTTTGACTACCACGACATTTTGCACGATATCCATTTTTACATTATCAAAGATAATTACATATTTTTTTATTTTTTTGCCATCAGTAGCTACTTCATATCCATTTGAAATTAGCAAACCGCTATCTATCAACTGATTTATTTTTCTATAACCAGATGTTTGAGGTACTTTGCAACGTTCTAAAATATCAGCGATGATAAGTGGTTCATCTAAAACAGTTCCAATTATTGCCTTTTTATCTTCATCTGCAAATGATTCTAGAAATATTTTGGCCAAGTCTTGATCTTGAATGGTGATCCAGTTATCAGTTACTTTCTTTTGTTGTTTTAGATCGATGATGTTTTGTAGGAATTTTGTCTCCAAACCATCTGCGCCTGCTCCAAAAAACTCTCTTAATACACCATCAAATTTGTAAAAGTCTTTTATTGCCTGTGCAATACCCATGCCATGACGTTCCATTAATCGTTGTTCAATTTTGTTTAAGGTGGATTTACCAAGATTTTGCTCTATAGACTTACGTAAAGATGGTGCAAGTAAATTATCCAAACTGTTTTCCAACAATATGTTTTACAAATACAAAGTATTAAACTGATTGGAATGTTATTTTAGAAATAACAGTATTGTTTAAAAAATACAAAATAATGTTTTTATTTTTTTCTGAGATCATTTTTAAAAATAAGATCGATCTAAAATTTTGAGATCAAAAGATTGTAATCACGCATGAATTGTTACATAACAATACAATTAGATACATTGTAGTTATTTGTACAAAGTAGTAAGTGTTTGAATATAACATACCAATGCATATCACCAAAAGTGGAAATAAGTAAATAGCAAAAAAATGGATATCACACACATAGGAAACAAGGTTTGGTTAAATTGACATTACAAGAAAACAGGATCCTTAGAAAAACGGACAATGTTTCCATCAGAATAGACTCTGATTTGAGCAATAAATTACATGAAAAATGCATTGAACAAAAAATCAGTCTCAATACGTTGATCAATCATCTTTTAGAAAAACAGGTTAATTGGAATGAGTTGACTAGTGAGATGGGCTGGATATCGATGTTCAGATCGACATTTCGGGAACTAATGGATTCAAATTCCAAGGAAAAAATACAAAAAATTGCAGAAACAACGGGTACTATTGACCTCAAAAATTCATTGAATTATTTTTATGGCTATGTCAATTTAGATTCTATTTTAGATCTATTCAAGAAAAGATGTCAAAACATGAATGTGCAATTTAGATTAATTCCAATAAATAACACAATCAAAATCATCATTCAACACGATCTTGGTAAAAACTGGCCTTTTTTCATAATAACACAAATGAATTCAATATTAAATGAGATCGGGTATAGAATCACTAATGACGACTATAACAATCAAGGATTCTCATTTGAAATTGTCAAGATAGGAGATGAATAGAGAAATCAGGCATAATTAAGGTCAAATTTTTTAAGCATTTTAGAGAATATTATTAAAGATCAAACATATTTCCAAATATGGGAATGAGTGCATTAGATTTTGTAAGAAAGTCCCATTATGGGTATTACTTTATCATCTTAGCTGCAGCACTGGCAGCATTAATTCATGTCATTTGCAAACCAATGTTAGAAGGTGCAAATAATCAAGTAGAAATCAATCCAATCGTAATGGCATTTTTAATCTATTTCATCTTGGGGATATTCATTACACCATTAGTGAAAAAATCGCCTGTCATTTCCAAATTTGCCAGAAAAGATGTAATGTTCATGATATTAATTGGAATTGCAGAAGGTGCAGGACTAATCACATATTTTTACGGAATAAGTACAGCAACTGCAGTAAACGCTTCAATATTTAGCAATAGTGAAATAATTTTTGCCCTAGTTATAGCAATGCTTGTTTTCAAAGAAAGATTACAAATCAAAGAATGCATACCTTTCTCTATGATCATCATAGGAATGATGATCATACCAATAGGAAATGATCTTTATCAAAATGATTTAAGCTTGGGAAGTCTTGTAACAGGGGATCTATTAATAATTTTTTCAGGATTGTTGTGTGCAATAGATATCACTTTGTGTAAATATCTGGGGGAGCGATTTGATGTGAAAAAAACAGTACAGGTAATATCATTCACTTGTGCAGCAATCACAATTTCAATGATCGTATTATTTCAGATTCCAATGAATGTAGAGTTGGCACAATTGCCAAACATTTTGATAATGTCTATAATTGGTACTGGAATGTCTACATTGTTTTTCCTAATGGGATTGAAACTCATTGGTGCAGTAAGAACAGTATTGCTGTATTCAACTACATCAGTGTTTGGAATATTATTTTCGGGATTAATTCTTTCAGAAGCAATTACACCTGTAAATATATTTTCAGCTGGTTTGGTCATTGCAGGCATATTTTTGCTAAGAAATAAACTTGCAGGAACAGAAGAAAATGTTGCCGAGACAGAGATTGTCAATAAAACAAATACAGCATATATGGTGTTGTCTAAAAAAACCAAACTACTGCCAAGTGTAACAAAGTCGATACAGAGTACAACGAAAGAAAAAATTAGAAAGATTTTATTTCCAAACTGTGGGATAGGGTAGCGCCTAAAAAACATAATTACCACAAGATGAAATCGATAGGATCAGATTTGACCGATTAGCAGAAATATTCAATTTTTCAATAAGTACACGATATTTTTACAGATATGTAAAAAATAGGCTCAACAAAAAGCAAAAATTTTAAAAATTTTCCAAATGTAGTTGTTTGTAGTTATTTGTATACAATTACGCGATCAGAGTTATAAACCAAAAACAGACATTCCCAACAATGGAAACAGCAACAAGCATGTTACAATTAGGCAATTTTCCCGTAGATAAGGCAAATTATGATGAAATTAAGGACTATTTTGGAACATTTGGACTGACACCAAATCAAGTAAAGGTGTTTTTTTATCTTGGAAAAGTAGGTCAGCGATCAGCGTCAGATATTGCAAAGGCAGTAGACATTCCAAGAAGTGAAACATATCACTTGTTAACAGCACTACAAAACAAAGGGATAGTTTCTGCAACATTTGAGCATCCAATCAAATTCTCAACCGTATCAATTCAAGAAGCAATTCATGTTTTAGTGAGTACTGAAACAGAACGATTAAAGAAATTAAAAAAATCAGGACCGATTTTAGAAGAGTTGTGGGAAAAAATTCCAGGTTTTGTCAATGATTCTGAGGATGAACCGGAAGAAAAATTCCAAGTACTACAGGGTGGAAATCAAGTAAATAGCAAAATATTCGATATGATCTTAAACGCAAAAAGCGAATGCAGAATTCTTGGCTCAGAAAAGGACATGATGAAATTTTATCATGCCAATTTCTTTGAAGCATTAGAAGAACGTGCAATTGATTACAAAATATTGTCACCTATTTCAAAAAAATCACAGTATATTTTTGAGAATATGGACAATACAAAGATAAAAGAATTGTGTTCTACTGTAAAAGATAACCTCTGTTTCTTGATTAAAGATAATGATGAAGTACTCTTTTTTATAAAAAATTCTACAGGAAATAACAAAGAGATGAGAGCAATCTGTACAAATTCAGAAACAATAATTTATTCGAAATCTCTATTGTTTAACAATTATTGGTCAAATGAAAGTACAGGAGACTCAAATTGACACGATGTGTATGTGGATATTGTACAAATGATAAAGACAGTTTTGTCATTCATTTAGTAGATGGATGGAATGATCTTAGAAAAGAACATTCACTTAATTAGATATAAAAAACAGTTATCAAACCAGCGACTCATCGCTTACTTCAATTGGTTTTCTCCCCATAAAACCAGAATCTTTTTCATGCCAGAATTTGATTTCAGTTTCACCATATTTCCAACAAAGCCAAACTTCTTCATCGAATCTCTTTGATGGAAAATCAAGCAGTCCCTGCTCTATACTTTTAACTACAACGCCTGTATTTTCAAGCATTTCTACCGCTTCATAAAACTTAGTTATGGCAGAATTGAGTTTTTGTTTGAGTGAAACATATTCTTCAAAGGTGTTTGCAGTAGCAAGGCTCATTTGGAGTTCTTGTTCTAGTTTGGATACTTCATTCTTTTTTGCCAGGGTAAACTCAAATTTTTTGACTACATCAGGTAATGCCTGATTTGCTTCATTTGTGGTAAAATATGAAAACATGTAATAATCATTGTGGCCTTGATTAAATATCTTAGGTGCAAATTTATTAACAATAATTTTAGTGTCAAATTATGAATGAAGAGCAAATAGAGACGCTGATTACTCAGACTATCAACGGTGCAGTTTTAACAATTCCA
>Ga0209431_10000073_pt1 | contig 70024 bp, 69 predicted proteins | sample RifCSP13_3_FD_184021 | JGI IMG/M metagenome (GOLD analysis project Ga0209431, IMG submission 184021) | Soil microbial communities from Rifle, Colorado - Rifle CSP2_sed 13_3 (SPAdes) (version 2) | ecosystem: Environmental > Terrestrial > Deep subsurface > Rock core/Sediment | place: Rifle... | reverse complement strand
CGTCGGCTCGCCGTTTTTGGTTTCTTTGTTCATTGTGCCGCGGGAAAAACATTATATCATACTTTTTCAAAACGGTCTTTAAGAGCCGAAAGCACCTTGGGAAGGGTCGTGTACTCCATCTGGTCTTCGGGCAGGCGGTGCGGCTGGAACGGGCCGTGGCGCCTCATGTAGGAACTTACCTTCCCTGCAAGACGCCTCTGTTCGTCGAAGGCCGGGTCGTCGAACATGTCGTGCGGCCCTATCAAACGGCCTTCGCATAGCTGAAAACCCGCGCATATGACCCTCGGCGGCCCGTCGAACCGCGAGGGGTTAGCCTCGTAAAAAGGCACGGCCATCAAAGGCCCCGTATGAGAGCCCCTCATCCATCCGTCGACAAGATGCGGAAACGCGAAAGGCTCCAATGCCTCCCCGACCGCCGGAAACCCGGACTGGCACCTGACTATGGCCACGGGATCGTCCTTGCCGACGTACCTGCCCGCTATGAGAGACAACTTCTGGGTCGAGGCAACGGCCGCCTGCTCAACGTCGGAATTCCTCGAAACCGACTGCACCATATACCTCGAAGTAGCGCCTATCAAGGCAAGGAGGCGGTAGGTTTCTTCGGGGCATTTGAGGGTTATGGTCTTGCCCTCCTTGGCGTCAAGAACGGTAAAAGAAAAACCCTCTATCATGGTCGTGTCTATGACGAGGCCTGACGTCGAAAAAGGGTCGGCGAACATCCTGTAAAGAGGAAGGTTCCACGCGCCGGAAGAGGTCTTGTCGGCCATGAATATAAGCACCGGCTCGCTTTTTCTTTCGATGAATTCCATCTCGGCGACGCCGGGCCCCATGCCCCTGACGTTTCCGCTGAAGGCGTCTTTTAGCAAATCCTGCCCCGCGCCGTAAAGTTTAAGCCTTTTGGCGTCCTCGGCGCAGGCCGTGAACACGCTCCAGGCGAGGCCGTGTATGTCGCGGTTGTCTTTGCCCTTTTCGTGCGTCATGACGAGCTCTATATCATCGCCGCACCTTAAGACGTGGTAATCCGAAATCTTGCCTTTGTCTTTCGCGTTCTGGAGCCTCTCCCTCGCCGTATCGAGAAGGTCGGGATGCACGCTCGTGTGCCCGACGAAACCCCCGACGTCGGCCTTGATGACGCTTAAAGTGATTCTGGAATCTTCCCCCATGATACGCTCCTCTTGCTGTTTAAGGGTTGCCGGTTAAGACAGGGTTAGCGCAATGACAAGGAGTCTTCCGGGGGGGAACAAGTGAGGCGTAAAAAAATAAGAAATGCCGTTCAAGGATTCTCCCCTGTCCCGCGGACGGCGCAATGAATAAATGAACCCCTGCAATACGCACACCATAAAGCAAGTTAAAACATTATGGGTGCAGGGGTCACCCCTGCGCCTTCTTCCCTCTTTTGAAACCCTTCCCCTGCTCTGAATCGAGTATATCCCACGCAAGCGGTATGTCAAGCGGACAGGGCAAATAAAGAGGGCCGAGAATATCCTTCGCGGCCTTTTGCGAAATCCAAAACTCTGCCCGGCCTGAATATCATCTCTCTACGCCCTTATCGCGAGGAGTTTTCTCGCCTCGTCGAGCGCCTTTTCGTAATCAGGATGGTTTGTGATTTCGGGTATAACCTCGACATATCTCACCTTGTCTTCGGCGTCTATGACAAAAACGGAACGGGCGAGGAGCCTGAGTTCCTTGACCAATACGCCGTAGGCAATGCCGAAAGAGGCGTCCCTGTGGTCTGAAAGGGTTTTTACCTTTTCAACGCCCGCAGTCGCGCAAAACCTCGATATGGCGAAAGGCAGGTCCATGCTTACGTTTACGACGACGCACGAATCGGGTAATTTCGCGGCCTCGCTGTTGAACCTCCGTGCCTGAGCGTCGCAAACCGGAGTGTCGAGAGACGGCGTTACCGAGATTAATTTTACCTTGCCCTTGAAGTCTTTGAGCGTTACCTCATTCAGATTATTATCGAGCGAGGTGAACTCAGGCGCCTTGTCGCCTGCTTTGACGGCCTGACCCGCGAGGGTCATGCCTTTTCCTTTGAAAGTAACAACGCCTTTGCGTTCCATAAATCCTCCTTCGCGCTATTTGGAAAGCTTAAGCGCCAACCGCGCCACGTAAGCGCCCTGAAACCGCGCTCCGTTGAGCTCGTTTTCGCTCGGAGAGCGCGCTCCGTTTTCCCCCGCTACGGTCGAGGCTCCGTACGGAGATCCTCCGGTTATCTCGTCCATCCTCATCTGTCCGGCGAAGGCGTAAGGAAGCCCCGCTATCACCATGCCCTGATGCAGGAGGGTTACGTGAAAACTCAGTATGGTTGATTCCTGTCCGCCGTGCTGGGTGTTGGAACTCGTAAATACGCTCCCGACTTTTCCGACAAGCGAGCCCTTCATCCAGAGTTTCCCCGTGGCGTCCAGAAACTGGCGCATCTGGCCGCACATGTTGCCGAAGCGGGTCGGAGTGCCGAATATCACGGCGTCGGCCTCTCCGAGTTCGTCAACCGCGCAAACAGGCACGTGGGCAAATTGCTTTTGCGCCTCGGTCGCCCCCATCATCTTCAATACCTCTTCCGGAAGCGTCTCGGGCGCCCTTCTTAATTCCGCCCTTGCCCCCTTTACTTCCTCTACGCCCTGCTTTATTGCCTCGGCCATCTTGTATATGTGGCCGTACATTGAATAAAAAACCACCAAAACCTTCATGGACGCCTCCTTTTAAAATGCCTTTGGCCGAAACCTTATCGCCCCGGCTCACGTATAAACATTAGCGCAAAAACCCGCTTTGTCAATAACGACGAGCGTAGTATAATCATTCCATGATACCCTTAAAGGACGACAACCCCGTTCGCAAGACTCCTTACGCGACCATCTCCTTGATAGCGATTAACACGGCGGTTTTCGTCTTTCAAACAATCCTCGGCCCGAAGATAAAAGAAGTCTTCATACTCAAGACAGCGGCCATTCCTTACGAGATTATGAGCCTTAAGGACGTCTCTCCGGCAAACTTTCTTCCGCCGCCTTTCACGCTTCTTACCTCCATGTTCGTGCACGGCGGATTTTTTCACGTCTTCTGGAATATGCTGTTTCTCTGGATATTCGGCGACAACATAGAAGACAGGCTCGGCAAAATCAAATTCATAATCTTTTATCTTCTTACGGGCGTCGCGGCAAGCATGGCTCACGTCGCCCTTAACCCGGACTCCGCCATACCTCTTATAGGCGCGAGCGGCGCCATAGCGGGGATACTCGGCGCGTATATCGTGCTCTATCCGCGGGCGAAGATTTTGACGCTCCTGTTTTTCTTCTTCTTCGTGCAGGTGGTGAAGATTCCGGCGATTATCTTCCTCGGCATCTGGTTCTTGACGCAGATTCTCAATATCGGAGCGGGAGGAGGCATAGCCTGGTACGCGCACATAGGAGGCTTCGCAACAGGGGTTGTGCTGATATTTTTGTTCGACAAGAAAAACAAAAGGACAAAGATAACTTGATTATTCGCCCCTATCGTGATAAAAATATTATCTTGCATGGCTGAGCCCCGTTCAATACTTGCGGGGCAGGCCCTGCGCTCATACGGAGGAGAGGTGGCCGAGTGGTCGAAGGCAACTGCCTGCTAAGCAGTTGTAGGGGTAACTCTACCGAGGGTTCGAATCCCTCCTTCTCCGCCATATATTTAGGCCATTAATCGCTTGTGCGCCCGTAGCTCAACTGGATAGAGCGTCGGACTACGAATCCGCAGGCTGGGGGTTCGACTCCCTCCGGGCGCGCCATATTTTTTCCGTTCCGGTTATCTTGCCGAGTCCCTTATCTTTACGAGAAGCCCTACTATGCGCTCTGCCATGTCCCTGTCGACCGTAGCGGTTTTTTCGCTCACCTCCGCCGCTATCCAATCGGTGTTATAACCTATGTCGATGTAATTGACGCCCATGTCGAGAAGTTCCCTTACGTGCGGCGCAACAGGCTCGGGCGGAATGGCGGGAGCCTTTTCCCTCGCGTTCACCTCGAAACTCTGTTTCAAGGGCTTATCTATCTTTATCCAAACCGTTATGAACGGCTCGCCGTCGTAATCCCCGAGACATTCAACCGTATATTCCACTCCTTCATATTTATCCGCCCAAGGCTCGAATCCCGGTTTCTTTTCGGCTTTTTTCCCGGCTTTCGCTTCCCCTTGCCGCGGCTCTACCGGCTTCCCTCTTTTATTTATTAAAAACCCTATGACGACTGCCGCAATGACTACGCCTGCCAATATCGCGATATTATTCATAAGCGCCTCCTTGGCGAAAGATTATACCACGCGAAACATTTTTTTGAATTCGGATAAATAACCTTCCGGCCGGCAAGTTAGCGTGCTATATTTTTGATTATGCCTGTGGCGGAAAAAACCTTTATCATGCTCGATGGCGTAAAATACGAGTGGCTCGGTCAATCCACCGTCAGGATAACGTGGCCGAACGGCTTTACCCTGTACACCGACCCTGTAATCTTCGACGACGCTCCGCCAAAGGCCGGCCTCATCCTCATAACCCACCACCACGTTGACCACTGCCTTCCCGAATGCGTTCTAAAGGTGCGCGGCGATGACACGGCCGTTGCCGCTTATAAAGAGGGCTATCTCAAACACTGCGTTCGGGACATAAAAAAAGTAAGGGCAATCGGCATAGGGGATACAATCGAACTCAAGGGCGTCAGGATAACCGGCGTCCCTGCCTACGCATCGAGAGGATTTCACATAAAGGGCGAGGGGTGCGGGTTTGTAATCGAATTCCAAGGGCAGAGGATTTATTTTTCGGGCGACACGGCGAAGATAAAAGAGATGGAGGCTTTAACAGGCATAGACGCGGCCATAGTATCGATCTGCGACAACATAGGGGCGATAAAACCGGTTGAAATCATAGAAGCGATAAAGATAATAAAGCCGCGCCTTTTCATACCGGTTCATTTCACGCCCGAGGACGCGCCGGAGCCTGTCATAAAGCAAGGCATGTTCGCCACCAAAGACCCCCGCTTTTTCACGAAAAAGTACGACCCTAAAACCCTTCCGCCGATTTTCGAAGGCACGGGCATAGAGGTGGCTGTTTTGAAGATGCTGGGAAAGTACGAGGATTAAACCATTATATTCGTTTTGTCTTTCGTAGTTAGTAGGGTGGGCATTGCCCACCATTTACAGGAATAAGCGGCTACTATTTTGGTGGGCTGTGCCCACCCTACAAGCCTCAAGAGCGAATTAGTTTGACATCTTCCGTAGCATTTATTAATCTTTTTTGATTCCAAAAGGAGGAATAGGGATGTTTTCTCATTCAATAGAAAAGATGTTAGGTTGCATAAAACCCGTTGTGGCGTGCAAGAGGCTTTATAACGGCTCGGTCCTGGCTGACGGCGGCACGCTCGTCGTGGTGAACAGGGACGGATGGTTCGTCAGCGCGGCGCACGTCTTCGAGGTGATACCTCTTTTCAAGCGCCACCTTCAGGAGATAAAAATCTACGAGGCGAAGCTCGAAAAACTCAAAAAAGACCCGTCTAAAGAGGCCAAAAAAGAACTCGCCGGACTGAAGTCGAACCCGGAGTGGATTACCGCCTCGTCCGTATGGCCGGGCTCCGACGATCAGGAGATAGTGGACATAAACGTCATACCGGAGGCCGACATACTTGTCGGCAGGCTCACCCCGTTCGACCCGGAGAGCGTGAAGGAATTCCCTGTGTTCAAAAATCCGAAGACAAATCTCTCCATAGGCACGAGCCTCTGCAAAATCGGCTTCGCCTTCGCCGAATTAAAGACGTTTTACGACGCCGGCACGAATAAATTCAGCCTCGACTTCCAAAACCTCGTCCCCTTCCCGATAGAGGGCATATACACGAGGAACATCGTGTTCAAGACCTCGCTGGAAAAGAACTTCGAAGTAAAGTTCCTCGAAACCTCGTCCCCCGGACTTAAGGGGCAAAGCGGCGGGCCTGTGTTCGACGTAAAGGGCAGGGTCTGGGGCATACAGAGCAGAACCGCGCACATCCCGCTCGGATTCAATCCGAGGATTAAAAAAGACGGCAAAGAGGTCGAAGAAAACCAGTTCCTGAACGTCAGCTGGGCCGTGCATCCGGACGTTGTGACCAAGTTTTTCATTGACCGCGGCATAGGGTTTCAGACAGAAGACTGAAGTAATCTTTCCGTCTTGTTTTCGTAGGGCAGACCTTTAGAGCCTGCCCCCGCAATATTAAGCGGGGGTCTGCGTCATTACGGTCTTTACAGCAGGGCTAAAGCCCTGCCCTACGACTGACACAAGATATGTTACGTTACCGAGACTGAGATATTCTTGACAAAGCCGTGATAATTCGATAAGATAATTATCTTGTGCTTTATTCCATGACGCGGGGTGGAGCAGTCCGGTAGCTCGTCGGGCTCATAACCCGAAGGTCGCAGGTTCAAATCCTGTCCCCGCTACCAGAATTCTAACGAAAGGCCGTCCCGATGTTAGATCGGGGCGGCCTTTTTTGTTTGAAGAAAAAAGCATTCATATTTTCTCCATTTTCTCCTTGACATTCTACCTTGTGTAGAATAAAATAGGACCGTATATTAAAACCAAGGAGGTTCAGGACATGAAGGTAACATCAAAGAGGCTTGCCTCAATCGCGGTTTTCATGGTTTTCGCGGTATTTTCTTTTGCCGGAATTTCTTACGCGAAGGAACTCTCTCCGGAGAAGGTCGAGGCCGGGAAGGTCTGCATGATAAACAACAGGGTAATGGCTGAGCCGCAGATACCGGTAGCAATCGGGGATAAGACCTACTACGGATGTTGCGCCAATTGCGCGAGCAAGCTTAAAAACGAACAAGGCGCGCGTTTTTCAAAAGACCCACTTACGGGAAATAAAGTTGACAAGGCGGCCGCCTACATCATCTCCGGCCTCGGCGGAGAGGCTCTTTACTTCGAGTCGGAAAAGAACGCCCGGGATTACGTGGTAGCGAACAAGGGAAAGACGGAAGATAAATAAAAGCCTGCGGAAACAATAGTGAAATAAGATAAAACTTTTGCGGTGGGCTGAGCCCGCCCTGGAATTTCCCCTCATTATTAAGCAGGGGGAATTTCTTCTCCTCCCCTTTACCCGCCTACAGGCGAGGTCTCGCATTTATGCGGACAAGGGGAGGGCGGGTGGGGTAAAAGCTGATTCAATATAACCTCCCCCGGCCCCTCCTTGGCAAGGAGGGGAGGCTGACTAAAAACCCTCCGCTTACGCCTTTGGCGCGTAACCGGCCATGATGGCCGCCTGCTTTATAAGGCCTTTGTCAACCGCCGATGGAAAGAGTTTGTTTATAAACACGAAAAATCTTTCCGGAAAGCCTATGGTCACCTCGTGCGAGTCCTTTTCAATCGCCCTTATGACGACCTCCGCCACCTTTGAAGGCGCGTCGAGGTTCATCTTCATCTTCTCCGCCATCTCGAAAAAAGCCGGAGACTGCGAGGTCCTCGCGGCGCGCGGCGCGACGTAGGTAACCCCGACGCCCGTGCCGTGCAACTCCCTCCGTAACGCCTCGGAAAAGCCCTTGATCGCGCTCTTGCTGGCGGAATACACGCCGAAGTACGGAAACGCGAGAGAGCCGAAGACAGACCCTATGTTCACTATCTTGCCGCTTTTTCTCTTAATCATGCCGTCCAGCGCCAGCTGGGTAAGACGTATGGCGGCGAACACGTTCACCATGAGGGTCGAATAGACCTCTCCCTCGGTATGGTTTTTTATGGACTTAAACACCATTACCCCGGCGTTATTAACGAGCACGTCCGCCGGGCCAAGGGCGCTTGAAGTCTCGCGGAAAATCCTCGCTCTTTCCTCCTCTTTCGATATGTCCGCGGCTATGCCGACGACCCTCGCCCCATGTCCGGAGCAAATCGTCATTACCTTTTCGAGCGCCTTTTGACTCATGTCAACGAGCGCGAGGTTCGCGCCTTTTTTGGCCAAGAGCGCGGCTATCTCGCTTCCGATGCCGCCTCCGGCGCCGGTGAGTATTATGTTTTTACCTTTGATTTGCATTTGTTTTTAAAATCCCCTTTCTGAAGGAATCCAGCATGTCGAGCCTTTCCTTTGCCATGACCATGGTTGACCAGTAACAGCCCTTGCACTTCTTCGCGTCCATCCACCAATCCGGAGAGAATCTTTCATACGCGACGTCGTCCCTCAAATCGAATATCGTGTATTTCTTCGACACCTCGCCCCTGGTGTTTATGCAAGTCATGAGCGAGCCGTCCGCGTCCACTATGAGCCTCGGCGGGTCGGTGGCGCGGTTCCCGTCAAAACACTTCCAGTCAAGCCCTATGGCGTGGACAGGAAGGCCCCTGAGATACGCCTCGGTCGGAACTATGAGCGCTCCGGCGCGTTTCATCTCTATAAGCTCAATCGCCATGGCCGAGAGTTTTTCTTTGTGCTCCTCCGTAAGCCTGTAACTCGGGTCCGCCTCTTTCGCGTCGTCCCACTTATCCCCCCTGCCCCATATGACGGGACAAAGGTTCACCAAAAAACCGGAGTCGCTCAAGTATTTCGCCGCAACGACGACGCTATTGAGATTTTTGGCGGATATGACTATGTTGGCGCAGAGGTTCGGCACGTTGCGAAGCCTCAATTTTTCGAGCATCCTCATCCCGGCGTTTGATTTTCTCAAGTCGTGCGGGCTTAGGTCGCGGCTGTCCAGAACGTCTATGCTCGCCACATACGCCTTAAGCCCCGCATCGACCATCTCGTCGAGCTTGTCGTCGTTGAACATCGAATTCGAAACAATCGAGTACGACATGAACGTCTTGTTAAGATGGGAGATGAGCCTGCCGAGCCCTTTCAAGACCGTGGGCTCGCCTCCGGCGATGTTGACGAACTTGACTCCAAGCCCCTCGATTATGTCCATGGCCTCAATCCACTGCTCCATGGAAAGCTCTTCGGGAAGGGTTGTCTCCACTATCCTGCAGTATTGGCACTTGAGGTTGCATTTCCTCGTGAGGTATACGCTGCATTCGAGCGTCTTTGCCTTAAGCAGGGATTCCGCGGATACGTTCAATCCGTCCCACACTATGTCCTTGCCGTGTCCGCTTAAAACCGGTTTCGCCGCGCTTCGCATGACTTCCTCCGCTTACCTTCCGCGTTCCGCGAGGATTTTATTTCTTAACGCCTCGGCGTCTTTCTTATCCCTTAAATCCTCGACCTCTCTTGAGGCGTTCACCTTTGCCGAGATTACCCTGTCGAGATGCGAAAGGGCCTCGTCAAAGGACTTCTCCTTATGCAGGGATTCCGCGTAAAAAAGATGGTTCGTTAAGTTATCGGGGCCGACTTCCACGGCCTGCCTGAGATATTTAAGCGCCTCTTTCTTGTCGGGCCAGCTCAGGAAAAAAGGTATGTACGGGGCCTTGAAGTGTAGCCTTCCCATTGTCCTGTACCCGCCTGCCTCGCCGTACGCCGGGTCAAGCCTCATGACCTTTTCGGCGTAGCCCTTGATACTGTCGGCCACTCCGGCCCTTGCCGAGGCCATTATGCCGTTCACCTCGCCCCACCTGCCGAGGTTGCCGGCCATCTGGTAGTTCAAGGAAACGTCGTCCGGGTTTTTCTCGAGCGCCTCTTTCCCTATATCAACCGCCTTGGCGAACGCCTCCTTCTGCTTTTTGGCGTCCTTCTCGGCGTATGTGCCGTAAAAATACGCGGCCTTCAACACCTTAACGGCCAGTTCGGGCGGCTTTCCGCCCGATTCATACGCCTTCAAATAAGAGTTCAGGGCCTTTTCCGCGATTTCAACGTTTGCCCAATCCGCCTCATGCCCCTCCGCCCTCTTTGCGAACAATTCATCGCCGGTTTTCACGAGTTCCTGAACCTTGCCTGCCGTTATGGTTCGGATTCCCGGCACCAATTCATCGCCGGCTTTCACGGGCTCCTGAACGCTTTCGGCGCGAGACAAGGCGGAGATAAAGGCGAAAACCGAAACTAAAACAAAAACCTTAGCAATCCTGAGCATAAACGTCTCCTTTCGCATCGTTGATTTCACGCGTTTCATTTCCCTCCGGCAAATCGTAAAGGTCTTTGAGCAAGCCGGAAAACTCCGACAGTATCTCTTTTCTCTTGAGCCTTCCGTCGCGGCTCGCGAGCCCGTTATCAGCCGAAAAAGGACTCGCCACAAGAGCGAATCTTTTTACCGCCGCGTAATCCGGAAGATGCGACATCGCCTCTTTAATCTCCGCTTCGAACGCCCCCGTGATAACGGGGTCTTTCGCCAGAATATCCCTGTTTCCTTCAACGGAAAATCTTTTCGCCGTCTCGGCGAGCCATTTTTCCTCAGGCACTATGAGGGCCGAGACATAGGGCTTTCCTTCGCCGAAAACCACTGCCTGCCGCACGGCCTTAATAGAGAGGAGTTCGCTCTCCACCCACTCGGCCTCCACGTTGCGGCCGAAGGAGGTCGAAAAGACATTGTCCTTTCTGCCTGTAACGTAGAGGAATCCGTCCTCGTCAAAATACCCCGTGTCCCCGGTCTTCCACGACCGCACCCCGGCTTTGCCGTGAAGATACCCTTCCATCAGAAATTCCCCTTCCACGATTATCTCTCGGTCATCCGATATCGCCACTTTCACGTGCTTAAGCGGACGTCCCACGCTTCCGCGGCGATTTCCTTCCGCGCAATTTAGCGAAACGACGGTCGCGCACTCGGAAAGCCCGTAACCCTGATAAAGCGGCACTCCGGCTGAAAGAGCCCTTTCGATAAGAGACCTTGAAAGAACCGCTCCGCCGCACGCGACAAAACGAAGCGAGTCCGGAACCCCCGTCTTCTCGAAAACATCGAGGAGTCTTTCCAAAAGAACCGGCACTAAATTAAGGGTCGTCGGAGCCGCCTCGCTTAACGTCTCTTGGCTTATGTTCGCGCAAAGGGCGCCTGACCGCGCCGGATAATAAACCGAGCCCCCGACCCAGAGCGGCGCGTAAAGCCCGGCTATTGCCTCGATGAGCGTGCTCAAAGGAAGAAGCGAAAGATGCCTGTCTTCGCAATCGGCGTTTGTCCTTTCGATAAGCGATTCAACGACCGCCTCCACGGAGCGGAGCGAAATCTTAACCCCTTTGGGCTTCCCCGTCGTGCCGGAGGTGTAGATTATTTTAACCGTGTCGAAGGGGCTTACAAGCGCCTCAACCTTTGATACCGGGGCCTCTCCGTTGCTCTCGAGAGAGCGGTCCGCGTGAATTACGGCGCAGGGATTGACGAAGTCGCGGAACTTCACCCCTTCTCCGTTCCGGTGAATCACGATGTAATCGAGCGCGGCGTCCGAGACAACGTGGCCGGCCTGAGCAACGGAAAAAAACCCCGGCACAGGCACGACCGTTCCGCCCTTAAGCGTAACGGCGATGTCGTATATCGCCCAAAGAGGCGAGTTATCCATGAAAAGCCCGACCCTCTTTCCTTTTACAAGCGGAAGCGCGCCGAAACAGCGCGACACCGCGTCCCTTAAATCCTTATACGTCATGTTGCCGAGCGCGGGCTTAGAGGGAGTCTTCTCGGCCCATTGGTTTATCTTCTCCCAGAGCCTCATGTCAAAACCCTTCGGCCCTGCCATAGGCGTTTTCGATTATAAGTCCGTCGAGAAACAGTTTATTCATAAGAGACACCATCCGCGGCGTTGCCCCGGAAACGCCTTTTGGAAGCGAACCGGCGGTCGCGATAAGCCGCTCCATGCTCGGAAGGCATTTTTTCATGTCAACCGCTATGACCTCGGGCATCGCCTCGTAATAACTTCCCCACTCGTCTTTATTGCCGGAGTTCTCGGCCTTTGCCTCGGCTATTGTTTCAAACGGCACATTCAGATGAGTCAACGTGTTCCTGAGCGTTTTAACGGCGGTAAACACGAAAAACCTTTTATCCCGGGCAAGAAGAAATCCCGCGAGGCCGGCCATCATCGGTCTGCAAAAACCCCTGTGGCTCAACGCGAGAGTTCCTATCTCGACGACCTCTTCCCTTTTTACCGGCATATCCAGCCGTTTCGAGAGTTCGGTTTCAACCCTGTCGTCAAGGTATCTTTCGAGAAAAAACCCGCCCGATTCCGCCGTATTTATGCCGATGCACCCGAGGATGCCTTTCTGACGGGACATCAAAACCAGAAGTTCCCTTGAAAACGTCCGCAAATCCGCGCCATACACGCGTCCGTAAACCGCCGCGGCAAACTCCTCGACGCGAGCCCTTAAGGCATGGAACCCGTTGACAAGGACGATATCCAAATCTTCGCTCTTAACGTCCACCCTGCCTATCCTGTATTCCATGTTGCCTCCTTATACCTTCTTAAATATGCAAAAAATATGCCGTTAACGTGGCTATGCGCCACTCTTGGCAAAAAGAGCTTATATATCAGGAACTTGGAGGTTGTCTGAGGTTTTTTTCGATGATTTCTTGAATAGGCGAATCAGGCAAGAAAATTAAAAAATTTGAATACTCATCAAAATTTTTTAACGAATCAGATAAGGCCGTGCTTCGTGAGTTTGTACTGAAGGCCCGCCGGGCTTATGCCTAAAAGCCTCGCCGCCTTTGCGTGCACCCCGGCCGAGCGGCCCAAGGCCTCTTGTATGAGTTTTTTCTCGAAATCATCAACCGCATCGGACAGCGGCTTCGAAAGAGAAATAACTCCGGCGGGAAACCCTGCTCCGGCGGGTTTCCCCGCGGGGCGCATGAGGTCTTCTTCCGTTATTTCCTCTCCTGCCGAAAGCACAACAGCCCTTTCCACCGCGTTTCTGAGCTCCCTCACGTTGCCGGGCCAGCGGTAGGCCAGCAGGGCTTCGGAGGCGCCCTTTGAAAACACCGCCGTCTTCTTGCCTGTCTCGGCGGAAAACAACTTAAGGAAGTATTTGGCGAGAGGCATTATGTCGTCTTTCCTCTCCCTCAAGGGCGGCACCTCTATCGTGAACACGTTAAGCCTGTAATAGAGGTCTTCCCTGAAAAGCCCCTTGGCCACGAGTTCCGCGAGACTGCGGTTAGTGGCGGCGATAAAGCGCACGTCGATTGTAATCGGCGAAACGCCGCCCACCCTTTCGAACGTCTGCTCCTGTATGGCCCTCAGGAGTTTTACCTGAAGGGATTGACTCATGGTCTGAACCTCGTCGAGGAAAAGAGTGCCCCTGTCGGCGAGCTCGAACCGTCCTTTTTTAACCGAGGCCGCGCCCGTGAAAGCGCCTTTTTCGTGCCCGAAGAGTTCGCTCTCGAGAAGCGTCTCGGTAAGCGCGCCGCAATTTATCGCGATGAACGGAGCTTCCGCGCGCGGGCTCCCGGCGTATATCGTCCTTGCCACAAGCTCCTTGCCCGTGCCGCTTTCGCCCTCTATGAGAACGGTGGTTTTGACGGCCGAAACCCTGTCCACCAGTTCCTTCACCTTTTTCATCGCTTCGCTTTCGAACGTCAGGGAGTCGAGCCCGAGCCTCGCGGAGAGCTCGTCCTTAAGGCGTCCCTTTTCCGAGGCCAACTCTCCCATCTCAAGCGCCCTCTTTACCGTGAGCCTGAGTTCCTCGTTCTTGAACGGCTTCAAAACGTAATGAAAGGCGCCGTGCCTCATGGCCTCTACGGCGCTTTCTATCGTGCCGAAGGCGGTCATTATCACGACCGGCATCAAGGGGTTTTTCTTCTTCACCTCCTTAAGGAGCTCAAGCCCGCTCATCCCCGGCATCTTAAGGTCCGTTATGAGGAGTTCCGGCGCGCAGTCCTCTATGGCCTTTAAGGCCTTTTTCGGGTCTTGCGCGGTAACGACCCTGTAGCCTTCCTCGGAAAAAAGCGTATCCAGCACAAGGCAATAATTTTTCTCGTCATCCACGACAAATATGGTCTTCACCCTGCCTCCCGAGACCTGCGTAAAGGAAGATATATGCGAAACACCGTGCCGGCCGGCGCGGCGTCTTCGACCCTGACCCACCCGTCAAGCCCCGTTATTATCCTGCTGACTATCGAAAGCCCGAGCCCCGTGCCCTTTTCCTTTGTCGTGAAAAACGGGTTGAATATGCGCCCCTTGAACTCAGGCGGTATGCCGCCGCCGCTGTCGGCTACGCTCACGACCGCCATCGGATTTTCCCAATACGGCTCGCCCAGAGGGTATTCGAGGGAACTCTTGGTCTCAACCGAAAGACGCCCTCCGCCCGGCATAGCCTGCACGGAGTTTATGATAAGGTTTACGAGCACCTGGCGAAGCTGGCCTCCGTCGGTCATTATGGGGGCCAGTTCGGGGTCGAGTTTTTTCTCGACGATTATGCCCGAGTTAAGCATCCTCATCTCGAAGAGGGTTAGCACCTTCTCGACTTCTTCGTTCACGTTGCAGGGCTTCACCTCGGGGGGCCGGGGCCGGGCGAATTGCAAAAACGCCTCCAGCATGTCCTCGAGCCGGCCGGCCTCTTCCGATATCGCGGCAACGAGCCTGCCGGAAGTGTCTTCCCCTCCGAGCTTGCTTATCAGTATGTCCGCGGAACTCTTTATTATGCCGAGGGGGTTTTTTATCTCGTGGGCCATGCCCGCCGAAAACTCGCCGAGAGCGGAAAGCCTGTCGGCCCTCCGTATCTCCTCTTCCATCTCCTTTATGCGTTCGAGATAGCTCCTTACCTCGCTCACCATGCGGTTGAAGGCATCGGCAAGGCGCCCCACCTCGTCCGTTGACGCCGTGCTTACGGTAACGGAAAAATCCTTTGTCATGGCTATGCGGTCGGCTGTATCGGAGAGTTCCTCGAGCGGCCGGGTCGTCCTTCTGGCAAAGGCATAAACAAGGCCGACTATAAGAAGCCCGCCCGCGAAACCGGCAATGAGCATGCCTCTTTCCATCTTCTTTACCGGATAGAGCGCCTTTTCCTCGTGAACTGCCGCCACTACGCCCCAGCCGAACCCCTTAAAATCGTAATAACCTTTGGCATAAGCAATCGCGCCGATGTACCCGTTTATCCTGAAGCCTCCCTTTTTACCGGTCTTGAAAGACCTTGCCGAAACGACGTCAACGGACGCGTCGTTCTCGGGAAAGGAAGTTACCTCTTCGCCGGTCTTTTTGAAGATGAAGACAGCGCCCGCGCCGGGCGTCGCCACCCTTTTAAGGTCTTCCACGCGGTACTCGAGCGCCAGGGCGCCTATTGTCCTGTTGTTCATGAAAGTAGGCTTTACCGGCACCGCGAACACCACCACGTTCGAGCCGTCAAGCAAGGACGGACGCGCGTCCAACTCGATTACGCGTCCCGAAAGCACGTCCTTCGTCCACGGCTCGTTTACGCGAACCAAGGCGCCGGACCCGGCGGTCGAGGCCACAACGGCGCCGCGGCCGTTAAACACGTATATGTTTCCCTTGAGGTCATAGTCTTCCTTAAGCCCCGAAAGCACGTTCGCTATCCTCTTGTCCACGTCGTCGGTCAGTATGTCCTTCATCACGTCCATATCCGCCCACGCGACGGCGTTTGACCTCAGAAGAAAAATCCTCGCGTCAATCGCGTCCCTTATGAGGCCTGTCGAGGACTCGAGCCCCTTCAGTATCTCGTCCGAGAGCGCCTTTCTCGAACTGTGGAAGAAAAAAAGACTCAGTAGCACGTAGGGGAGCATCGCGGCCAGAAGAAAAAAAGCCGCGGTCTTGGCGGCAAGGCTTTTTTTAATCCTTTCCAGCATCTCCCTCCACCGCGTATATGACCTTAAGCCCCTCTTCCATGTTCTTTTTTCTTATATAACCCACCGCGCCCGGCACCTCCCTGACGAACCTCTTCACCGCCTCCTCGCTCTCAAGGACAAGCGGCGGAGAAATACCCTTATAATGCTGCTCGTTCCAGTAAGTAACGAGCGAGTCGTGGGATTTTCCTATGGCCTTGCTTGTGAACGCGGCCCTGAGGGGATTATCCGTCGGAAGATTCACCGGCACGACCCTCAATCCGTCTTCCCAGAACTCCTTCCTCTTAAGATATATCCTCTCGATTGTTTTCGCGGTTATCGCCTCCTTGGGAAGGCGCGCGCAAATGACGACCATGTCGTCTTCGAGGGCAAAAGAGGGCGACACGAGGAACATGAACAAAAATAGGAAAACCGTCGTCTTCATAGGTTAGAGAAGGATGGAAAAAGAAGCAAGCACGCGGTCCGAGTCGTCCACATCCTCTTCTTCGAACGAAAGACCGCCGCCTCTTGCCTGATACTCAACCTTAAAAACCATCTGCGGCCTGAATTTGTATACGCCGCCGAAACTCCATGCCCTGAATCTCTGCGCGTCATCCCTCGCCCTGAAAATCTCGTGCCTTAAGACGACGAAGTGTTTGCCCGTGAGGCCGTAAACCCCCTGCAGATAATACCCGTACTCCTTTGTCCAGTCGTGCCCCTCGTCAACCGCGGCGTAAGTGCCCTCGCCGCGCAGTTCAAACGAACTTACCCTGTGCGTCACGTCAAGCCCGGTAAGGTATATCCTGTCGCTGAATTCATCCTCGATGTAATAAATAAAAGGCACCCCCGCCTCGACTCCCGACGGATGGAGCCACCGAAACCGCGCGCCGTAACTCGTGTGAGTCCGCCTGAAGCCGGTCGCTTCGTTTATGCTCTCGTTGTTCTGGAGAAACGCGAAATAGGAAAACTCGCCCGCGCTCGCGGCAAAATCCCCGAAAAAACCCGCTCCGGTTATGAACTCCGGGAATGCCGCGAAGGTGACGACGGGCCTCGAAACGGTCCACGTAAGCGGGTCGGCGTGGACCTCGTTCCACGTGCCGACGGGGGTGAGGAACTTTCCGACCCTTAAGTTAAAACGCTCGCCGCGCAAATAATCGACATAAAGCCTCTCTATCTGCCAATTGCTCCGGGTCGAGGCCTTGCCCTTCAGGGGAATCTCCATAAAGTGTTCGTTCTCGACCTCTGAAAAAAAGCGCGTCCTTGAACCAATGTCTCCGAAGACAAAAAAACTCAGGTCATCGAAGGTGAAGACACCCGGAGCGGCGGTTGAGTCCTCGTAGACGACGTTCGCGTAACCGCCCGCGCGCAAGGGAGTGGAAGGGATTTTCAAACCCTCGCCGAGACGATACGCCTCAATCTCCGAACCGAACGACGCGGACGGACAAAGAAAAAACGCCAACAGCGCCGGAAGGATGAATTTTCTAAAGGAGGTCATGTGTTTTCCCTGTCGTCAGCCGCTATGCCGCCGGCACGCCTTTCCTCAAGATAAAACTCTTTTTGCCGTCCTTTTCTATCTCAAGGGTCGGGCCGAAGAACACGAAATCCTGATGAAACGGCACGCTCACCTTTCCGCCGAACGTCGAATTGTCGCCGAGGGCTATGTGCACGGTGCCGAGGATTTTTTCGCTCTCCAATATATTGTCCGCCCTTGTCGCCATGTCGTTCGTGCCGACGCCCAATTCCGCGATATTCCCGCAAAGCGGATTTTCGGCCAACTTCGCCTCCAACACCTTGACATACTCCTCTTCGCCCGAAACCCCTGTGACCGTTCCCGCCTGAACAGTCAATTTGACCGGACTCGATAGTTTTCTCATCGGCGCCCAGTCCAAAACCAGCACCCCTTCGGCGCTCCCCTCGACAGGCGCGACAAACGCCTCGCCGGCCGGAAGATTCCCGGACGAGCCTTCCTCTATGAGTATTCCTGTATCGGCTATAACGCTTCTTCCTTTTATTGAAAACCTGATCGAGGTGCCGTTAGGCGTTTCTATCTTGACGGAATCGGCTCCGTTCATCATATCTCTTACCTTTATCGTCCGGGCCTTGACCTTGCCCCAGTCGGCCTTCATCACGCCGTCCAGCATGGACTCCTCGAAGTTCGGCATGCTCGCGTACCTCGCTCCGGCGCAGTCGGTGAGGAGTTTTCTGAACCTCGTGTGGGTCGTGGAATAATTGGAAAGGGCTACCACGCAGTCAACCGTATCTTCCCTCATCTCGTTGACTATGGCCTCGGCTGACGCGACCTCGGATTCTCCGGCTGTCTTCGATATAAGCGGCTCAAGAACCTTTTCCTCTTTAAGCCTCTTGACGATGTCGATGCCGAAGGCGGCCTCCCACAGAATAACGGGCGGCTCTTTGCCGTGACTTCCGCCCGCCGGGAATTCGACGTAAGACGTCTTGGCGAACGCCGCTCCGGCCTCTGCCGCTCTTTTGGCCACGGCCCGCGCTCCTTCGCGCCGAACCCTGTCGGCCCCGGAGATTTCTTCGTCTTGCCTCACGACGTCGGCAAAGACCAAAACCCTCTCCGGACGCCTCACGCCGAGGTTCACGAGGAATATGTTTTCAATCGTTTTGTCCATGATTTTAAATATTAGCGACAAGGCGGTTCTTTGTCAATAAGATACGGGGAATAAGGAAGAAGGCTTAAAGATAAAAAAAATTCTTTTTTCTTTCCCCTTTCCTTTTTTTCTTTGACAATGTTTTCCCTTTTGATATATTGAAAACAGTCACGACGGTTTGAACCTTTCGCTCGCCGGTTGACGCAACACGGCGGGCGTTATTATTTATGGAACTCAAAAAAACCCCTCTATATGAAGCGCATAAAGCCCTCGGCGCGAAGATAGTGCCGTTCGCCGGCTGGCGGATGCCCGTGCAATACGCCTCTCTCATCGAAGAACATCTCGCGGTGCGCCAAAGATGCGGCCTGTTCGACGTGAGCCACATGGGGGAGATAGAGGTGTCCGGCAAGGACGCCCTTCGCGCGGTCGAGCGCCTCGCCACCAATAACGCCTCCCGCCTGACCGACGGCGGATGCCAGTACACCCTCGTGTGCAACGAAAAGGGCGGGGTGGTGGACGACGTGTTCCTATACAGAATCTCGAAGGAACGCTTCATGTTTTGCGTCAACGCCGACAACGCGGATAAGATCCACGAATGGATGAAGAAAAACGCCGGCAACGCGGCTAACGTGAAGAACCTGAGCAATGATTACGCTCAACTCGCGCTTCAGGGGCCTTTCTCCGAAAGAATCCTCTCCGGGGTCTCGGACATAAACCCCGCAACCATAAAGAGAAACCGCTTCGCCGCGATAAAGGTATGCGGAATCGAAACGCTTGTTTCAAGAACAGGTTATACCGGAGAAGACGGCTTTGAAATCTATCTCGGGCCCGAAGACTCGGAAAAAGTCTGGAGCGGGCTCCTCCAAGCGGGGAAAGAATACGGGATTCTGCCCTGCGGCCTCGGCGCGAGGGACACCTTGAGGCTCGAAATGGGTTATCCCCTCTACGGGCACGAACTCTCGGAAGAAATAACCCCTATCGAAGCCGGACTTTCCAAATACGTAGCCGCGTCAAAAGAGGACTTCATCGGAAGAGAGCCTCTCCTCAGGCAGATAAATGAAGGCGTTTCAAGAAACCTTATCGGATTTTTCATGGAGGACGACGGCATACCGCGGGCCGGATACAGGATATTGAGCGACGGAACGCCGGCCGGAGAGGTCACGAGCGGAACCTTCTCGCCGTCCATGAGGCGCGCCATAGGCATGGGCTTTGTCGCCGCCGGATGCGCGGGCGCGGGACTCGCCATAGAAATACGCGGCAAGGCCCGCAAGGCCACCGCGGTAACGCCGCCCTTTTACGCGAAGGACAAGGTAAAATAAAACCTTGCAATCCAAAAGAGGATTGCGATACATTTTAGTTGATTTTCTTTTTGCTTTACAATAATCTGTTTTTATCGTTCATTTTAAGGAAAGGAGAGACGTAAATGGAATTCCCGAAAGACCTGAAGTACACCAAAGAACACGAATGGGTGAGGGACGACGGCGATACCGTCACGGTCGGCGTAACCGATTACGCCCAGGACTCGCTCGGCGAGGTCGTCTACGTGGAACTTCCGCAGGACGGAGCGTCCGTAACGCAGCACGAACCCTTCGGCGTGGTCGAGTCGGTAAAGGCCGTCTCGGACCTTTACTCGCCGGTAAGCGGCACCGTGGCCGAGGTTAACGACGCCATAATAGACAGCCCCGAGGCCATAAACGACGACCCGTACGGGGACGCGTGGATGATCAAGGTGCAGCTCTCGAACAAGGACGAACTCAACGACCTGCTTACTGCCGACGAATATCAGAAATATATCGAGGAAGAAAAGCAGTCTTGAAAAGGGCAGTCCCCTACATACCCCACACCGAGGAAGACATAACCCGGATGTGCGCGGCCATAGGGGTGGGCTCGGTTGAGGAACTGCTTAAGGCCGTGCCCGGCGCTTTAAGGCTTAAGGGAAGTCTGCGTCTCCCCGAAGGCCTGAGCGAGTTCAAGGTCAACGCCGCGCTCGAAAGGATAAGCAAAAAAAACGCATCAACCAAAGATTATTCATCTTTCCTCGGAGCCGGCTCTTATAACCATTACATACCCGCGGCAATAGACCAATTAATCTCGCGCTCGGAATTTTACACCTCTTACACGCCTTACCAGCCGGAGATAAGCCAGGGAACGCTTCAGGCAATATTCGAATACCAAACCCTTGTCTGCCAGCTTACGGGGATGGACGTCTCGAACGCGTCTTTATACGACGGCGCTTCGGCGACCGCCGAGGCCGCGCTCATGGCAAAACGCGTGACAGGCAGAAAGAAGGTCCTGGTAAGCGCGGCCCTGCACCCCGAATACAGAGAAACCGTGAAGACCTATCTCAAAGGCAGGGACGAACCTTACGCCGAAATATTATATTGCGCCGAAGCCGGAGTAACCCTCGCGGAGGCGGTTGAAAAATCAATTGATAACGATACAGCCTGCCTCATAGTCCAGCAGCCCAATTTTTTCGGATGCGTGGAGGACATTAAAGCCCTCGCGACTATTGCCAAAAAAAACGGCGCCCTTCTCATAGTCTCAACGACCGAATCCCTGTCTCTCGCGCTTCTGCGTCCGCCGGGCGAACTCGGAGCGGACATATCCGTCGGAGAAGGGCAGTCTTTCGGGAATTCCATGAACTACGGCGGGCCGTATCTCGGATACATGGCCGTCAAATCGGAATATATAAGGAGCATGCCGGGAAGGATTGTCGGGCAGACGCTCGACAAGAACGGGCTTCGGTGTTTCTGCCTCACCTTCTCCACGAGGGAGCAGCATATAAGAAGGGAGCGCGCCACCTCCAACATCTGCACGAACGAAGGATTGTCCGCCCTTTCAGCCGCGATATATCTCTCGCTCCTCGGCAAGAACGGCCTCTCGAAACTCGCCGAGACGAACCTCTCCAAGGCAATTTACCTTAAAAACAAACTCATGGAGATAAAGGGCGTAAAAGCGGCGTTCACCGGAGCGCACTTCAACGAATTCGCGATAGAGTTGAACTCATCGCCGAAGAAATTCTTAAGCTCGCTCCGGAAGGTTGGCATCATCGGAGGCCTTCCGCTCGAAGGATTTCACCCTTCCCTCAAGCGGCACGTGCTCGTAACGACAACGGAGATGAACTCGGCGGAAGAGTTGGACAGATACGCCTCCATGGCGAAAAAAATATTGACGACCTGAAAGACAAAATGAAAGAATCTCTTCTCATATTTGAAATGTCCCGCAAGGGAAGACACGGAGTCCTTCCGGCCCCTTCGGACGTGCCTCGCGTAAAACCCTCGGAGGCCATTCCCGAGGCCTTTTTGCGCAAGGACATACACGGATTTCCGGAAGTAAGCGAGATGGACTGCGTAAGGCACTTTACGGCCCTCTCGCAAAAAAACGTCGGAGTCGACAGCGTCTTTTACCCGCTCGGCAGCTGCACCATGAAATACAACCCGAAGATAAACGAGGTCGTCTCAAGGCTCGCGGGCTTTACCGCGCTTCACCCGTACGAGGACGAAGGCATGGCGCAGGGGGCCTTGGAACTCATGAGCGAGCTCGAACGAGCCCTCTCGGAGATAAGCGGAATGCACTCGATAACGCTCCAACCGGCCGCCGGCGCGCACGGAGAGCTTTGCGGCATGCTCGTCGTGGCGGCGTACTTTAAAGACAAAAACAAACCCCGGAAAAAAATAATAATCCCGGATACCGCGCACGGAACCAATCCCGCGAGCGCGCATCTGGCCGGGTTTCACGTGACAAAACTCGAATCCGGAAAAGACGGCATACTGACCCCCGACAAGGTCCGCGCGATAATGGACGAGGACACGGCGGCCTTGATGCTCACGAATCCCAACACCCTCGGCCTGTTCGAAGAAAACATCCGCGAAATAGCCGATATCGTGCACTCAAAAGGCGGGTTCATATACTGCGACGGCGCGAACCTGAACGCCCTAATGGGCATAGCCAGACTCTCGGACATGGGAGTGGACCTCGTTCAGTTCAACCTGCACAAGACCTTCTCCACGCCTCACGGGGGCGGCGGCCCGGGCTCCGGCCCGCTCGGGGTGGTAAAGGCGCTCGAGCCTTATCTGCCCTCTCCGAGGATAGTAAAAGACAAAAATATCTATCGCTTCGACTCCGAAAGGCCTAAATCAATCGGCAGGCTCAAGGCCTTTTACGGAAACTTCGCCATAATGGTACGGGCCTACGCCTACATATTGAGCATGGGAAAAGACGGCCTCAGGCGGGCGAGCGAGATGGCGATACTCAACGCCAACTACATCAAAGCCAAACTCAAAGACTCCTATTATCTCCCGTTCGAGGGAACGTGCATGCACGAATGCGTGTTTACCGACAAATTTCAATCCGCCAAAGGCGTTACGACGCTCGACATCGCGAAAAGGCTCATGGACTTCGGGTATCACCCGCCGACCATATATTTTCCGCTCGTGGCGCCGGGCGCGATAATGATAGAGCCGACAGAGACCGAGAGCCCCGAAACCCTCGATTGCTTCATAGAGGCCATGAAAGAAATCGCGAGAGAGGCGGCAGAAGACCCGGCGATGCTCAAGGAAGCCCCCTTGACCACGAAAATCTCGCGCGTTGACGAAGTAAAAGCCGCGCGGGAGCCGGTGGTTCGCTGGCAACAGAAGTGAGCGGGCGAATGAATCAATAAGCCGCTGTGGCCATGCATGCATACCACGGCGTAAATTGAAGCATTAAAGGTGCAGGGCTAAGCCCTGCCTGCCTAAAAGATAAGGCTGTACTCGAAGCTCGCGTGTATCTCGACCGTTTCAATGGTGAAATTGTCCGGAAACGGGTTAAACGGGGAGGCCAGTTTTACGGCCGTTATTGCCGCGTCGTCCAGCGCCGGGTAGTTGGAAGACTTCACCACGCGCACGTCCTTTACGCTCCCGTCCTTCGCGATACTGAAATCAATCCTCATCTTTCCCTGCTCGCCATGCCTTATCGAGGATTCGGGATAATTCCAAAAAAGCTCTATCCTCCTTTTCATGTTAAGGAGATATTTCTGATACTTCGACTCGGTGGTGTTTATGGAGAGGGTTTTCCCGGTCTCTCCCTTGGGAGATTCGGCCTCATAGACCTTGCTAAGCTCCCGCAGCCTCTCGCCGCTCGGGAAAAGTCCCGGCGTTTTAACCTGCTTATTGCCCGACGTTGAATCGCCCTTGCGTTCTTCTTCGGACTTTTCTACGAGGATAGGCTCAATTGCCTCCCCGACGGTCTTCGGGGGCGTTTCGGAAATGGTTTTCTTTTTTCCGTTTTCTTTTTCCTTGCCGGCCTTCGCGACAAGAACTTTTTCTTTGCCGCTCTTTTTCCCTTTCTCCCCGGCAACTTCGGCGACGCCGGCCTTTTTCGCCCCGGCCGTCTTCCGCGCAACCGGCGAAGAAGAAACAACCTTCGCGCCGGAACCCCTCGAAGGCGCGCCTTTGGGAATAATCTCCTTTTTGGCAACCATGTTCCTGTCGGATATCCTCGAGGGTTTTACGGGCGGCGTCTTGAGTCCTTTAAACCATGGCGGCAAATCCACCACGTCGACGAAAATCGGCTCTTTCCGATCGTCCCGGCTAACCAACGCCGCCGCGTGAGTTTGAATATAAATAAACAGAAATGTCGCCGTAATATGGACGGCAAGGGACAGGATTAAAAAAGCGGAAAACCTGTCTGCGATTTTTATTGACATGCACTCTTTATTCCGGCTATATTTAAGATACGGGCAGGCGTGACGCCCGACCCGCGCAATATTTTAACTTGCGTCATAATATATGCGCGCCACAGTGGTTTGTTCATTCATTCAGCCATCCGTAAGGTTATAGCTTATTCTACATCAAAACAGCGGTATCGGCAAAATCAAAAAGGAAGGCGGCGAAAGCCCATGTTCGGACTCGGCACGACTGAACTAATACTTATCCTTATCATAATACTGGTGCTCTTCGGCGCCGGCAAACTTCCCGAGATAGGCAGTTCCCTCGGAAAAGCCATAAAGAGCTTCAAAAGCGCGTCTTCCGACGCCGCGACGGACACGACCGCGTCCGAAGAAGAAAAGAAAAAGTTCAAAGAAGAATCCGGAAAAAGTAAAAAGGCTTAAACCCCGCCCTTGCGAATCAGTCCTTACGGACGGCAAAATGAAAAATCGCCATGCATGAACGCGATGCGCCCCGATGCCTCTGGATACGGGGCATTCCGCATTGAAACATCGGAGCGCGATGCGGCGAAATAATATAATCGGCAATTCCTTAACATAATAACGCATCACGGCAAATAAGACAGCGGTCGCGCCCCTGCCTCGCGTATTTCCCCTAAACACCTTCAGTCCTTGTTTTCGCTTCGCCGTTCCGCGAGTATTTCCCTTGCCCCCATCTTGACCTGCGGATGAAGCGTCCTGTCGCTTGCTATCTTTTCCATATCCTGCGTAAGAAGAAAATCCAGAAGCCCCACCGATATCCTCGGAAGAGTGTAAGGATTTTGCACTATGGCCTTTATTACGGCGTAACGCTTGGACCATTTCCTGTGCGTGGCGAGGAGCTTCAGTATTCCGGGGGAACCGGGCCTTTTGGAGGCTATCTTTAAAACTTCTTTTTCGGTAATCCTCGGATTATTGAGAATGTTGGTTATGACCATCGGGTCGGAATCCGAGAGAAGCCTGTCAAGCGTGTCTTTGATGTTCGTTTTCGACAACGCCCTCCTGTGCCCCAAAGAGAGCATCTCCATCTTGAGTTCTTCTTCCTTGTCATATCCGGAAACGCCTTTCTTGTGAGGCGGAAGGTCGGTAAAAAGGCGGCTTACCCTGCGCAGACCGAGCTCTACCGCGGCAATATGGGTCTTTTTATACTTCTCGCTCCCGAGCGCTTCCTTTAACCCGTCGGGAGAAATCAATATCGCATGCATCTTCTTTGCCGAAGCCGGACGGGGTTTATTGTAAAAAACGTCGAACAACCCCGCGACGTCGGAAGGCGCGAGTTTCCTAAGCCTTGACCCCAAAAAAGCGAGGCGCATATTCTCCTCCGGCAGATTAGACATGCCGCGGAGAAGTTCCGTCAGTATTTCTTCGAGATTTTCCATAAAAAAGCGGAAGGGTCTGACTCGAGAATCCGTTCTCCCTGTTGCGGAAGCACGGGAAAGTCCGTCCGAAGAATCTGCCCTTAACTTGATTCAAAGACGGGTCGGGCGTTTATCTTACTATATCGAGCCCTGCCTCCGCCATGCCGGAAGGAAGTTCCGTAAACACTACCATGACGGGAATGGTCCCTTTCGGGGGAACGGCGCCCGGGGAGGTGTCGCTGAAATATCTCTCGATTTCCCCTTTGGAAAGTTTCGTGAGTTCTTCAACGGACATTTTGCGTCCGGCCGAAACCGCTTTTTCGGCAACCGGCTGCTTCTTATTATCGTATATGACGCCCTTTACGAATTTTATTCCCTGCGGGCCGTCGCTCAGATTGACTACCACTCCTTCAATAACGAAGACCTGCCCGAATTGCTCGTTGGTTACGAATGAGGTCTTGACTCCCTCTATTTCGAGGGTTTGCACCGCGGCCGGCTTGGAAAACATACTTATCACCGGCGACAACAATCCGCTCGAATACAAAGCGAAACCCCCGCCCAAAATCAACACGACAAGAAGTACCGTTAAAAGACCTTTGCGGCTTCCGGCCTCGGGAACCGGCGCGGGTCGCGGTATCTTTAACGCCTCTTCCATGGAAGGAACTTCGGTTTCTTCGCCGGCCTTTTCCTCAGCCATGCCAAAACCGGCGAACATGGTCTTCTCGGCCGGAGCCTCTTCCTCGGCCTTGGCAGCCGGTTTCGCTCCGCCTGAGGCGGACGGAGCGCCTATCGAAAATGTGACGGTCTCTTCCTGCTTGCCTTCGCCCGGCTCTTTCTTCTCAATCTCGAATTCAAATCCGAACCCGCCTTCTTTGCCTTTGCCGAAAGACGGCTCTTCCGGAGGCTTCTCCTCTCCGAACGTAAAACCTCCGGACGGCGCTTCTTCTTTCTTTTCCTCAACGCTGAATCCGCCAAAACCTCCGGACGGCGCTTCTTCTTTCTTTTCCTCAACGCTGAATCCGCCAAAACCTCCGGACGGCGCTTCTTCTTTCTTTTCCTCGACGCCAAACCCGCCAAAACCCTCTCCGGCGCCTGTAAGGCCGAATGCTTGACCGCCATGCCCCGCATCTTCCGAAGGCTTGGATGTAGCGACATCAAAACTGAATCCTGCGGGTTGCTCGGGCTCAGGAGGTGGAGGAGGAGGTGGTGGTGGCGGCGGCGGCGCGGCGGCCTCTACAGGCGCGGTTGCCTCAGAAGGCGCTTCTTTTTTGACTATAAAACTATTCTGGCACTTCGTGCACCTGACTTTTACGCCCTTTTCGCCCACCTTGGCGTCGTCAATGCGGTACTTGGCCTGACACTGGTCGCACTGTACTATCAATGCTTCACCCTATGTATTTAATATTTATGATAAAAATTATTACAATTCAACTTAACACAAGAAACCCGCAATTGCAAGAGTGGGAGCGAGCCCTCCGGCGCCCATAATGTTTTATTTACTTCTTGGCATACGCATTGCCGGGGCTTATTGATTCATCCGTCCGCCATTATTATTGGCGGAGCGGACCGTCCGCAAGGGCAGGGGTGACCCCTGCACCCGTAATCCTTTATTTACTCCTTGGCATACGCATTGCCGGGGCTTATTGATTCATTGTGCCGTCCGCAAGGACTTGCCAATCAACTCAAAAAATCCCTCTTCGTTTTCAATCTCCACCTCTATCGAAATTGCCAGAAGCAAAACCTCCTTTGGCCAGATGCCGTTGAGCTTGACAATGTCTTTCTCGGTCGTGATGACTGCGTCAAGGCCTTTGACTCCCGCGGTTATTTCGAACACGTCTTCTTTTGAATACGCATAGTGGTCGGGATAAGTAAATACCTTATCTATCGTCGCGCCGAGTTCTTTTACCGTGGCTTCGAACGATTCAGGAGAGGCTATGCCCGAGACCATCGCGACCTTCTTTCTCCTCAAGAACTCGAGGGGCCTTTCTCGTCCGTCCGAAGAGCGAAGCATTGACGGCTTATAAGAAAATCCGAACACGGGCTTGCCTGTTCCCTCAATCTCCGGCAAAGGCTCGCCTCCGCCCTTTATCATAAAACAATCCGCGCGGGACAGGCCCGAAATAGGCTCCCTTAAAACGCCTCTCGGAAGAAGATAGCCTGCGCCGAATCTCTTTCCCCCGTCTATAAGAACCACGTTTACGTCCCTCGCGAGGCGGAGGTGCTGAAATCCGTCGTCCAAAATTATTGCGTCCGCTGAAAACTCCTTAATGGCGTGCCTCGCGGCCTCTGCCCTGTCGGCGGAGACAATGACCGGAACGCCTTTAAGTTTCTCTGCCATGAGGTATGCTTCGTCACCCGCGTCTTCATGCGAAGCGAGCACTCCATTGAAATCCGAGACTATTACCATGCCGGTTTTTTTTCTTTTATAACCCCTGCTCAGTATGACGGCCTTCTTGCCTCTCGCCTTTAAAAACGCGGCTATCTTCATGGTAATAGGCGTCTTGCCGCTTCCGCCGGCCGTTATGTTACCTATTGATATGACCTTGCAACCCGCCCTCACTGCCTTTAACGCGCCGATTTCGTAAAGAAATATCCTCGCCCCGACGAAAAATCCGTACACAATGGACAATGCGTAAAGAAAGGCACGAAGCAACGCTCCGGTTTCGCGGCCCGCCATGCACGCCTCTATTTTATTTCTTAGGCGCCCCACTCAGGTATCTCTCCATGACGTTGCAAGACATCTCTATCGCGCCCCTGTTGGACTTGACCACGCGCTTACCCGCGCTCCCCATCTTCGCTCTCAAGGATTCATCTTGAAGAAGCCTTCCGAACTCCCGCTCGACGCTCTCCGCGCTCACCCTTGCCGAAGCGCCGCCGGCTTCGAGCGCCTCCGCCATCTGAAGGCAATTTTGAAGGTGCGGCCCGTAAACGACCGGTATTCCGAAAAAGGCCGGCTCAAGAAGATTGTGCCCGCCTATTGGAACGAGCGTTCCTCCGACAAACGCTATCGTGGAAATTGAGTACACCGAGGCGAGTTCTCCGATGGTGTCGAGAAGGGCGACGTCGGCCTCCGGGCCCTTGCCCATGTCTTTTTTCTTTCTCCTGCACGAAAATCCTTTTTTTATCACGGCGGCCTCGACCTCGTCGAATCTCTCCGGATGCCTCGGCGCGAGAACGAGTTTCAAACCAAGGAATTCCTTTTTCAGCCGGCCGAACGCGGCAAGCAGTATGTCCTCTTCGCCCCTGTGGGTGCTTCCCGCGACTATTACCGGAACGCTGCCGCTTATGCCGAGACTTTTTCTTATGGAATCCTTGGCGACCGGGCTAAGTTCGGGGGGCCTCGTGTCGAACTTGAGATTGCCCGAAACGGCTATCCGGTTTTCCTTTATGCCGAGCGCGGCCGCGCGGACGGCGTCCTGTTTCGTCATGGCGCAGAAAAACGAAATCGAACCAAATGCCCGGCCGAAAAGAAAGGCGAGTTTTTTATAGCCTTTCGCCGACCTTTCGGACAGGACGCCGTTCACAACGATAACGGGCACGGAATTTTCATCGAGCGTCATCAAGAGGTTCGGCCAGAACTCTTTTTCGACCGCCACGAAAAGGGAGGGAGTGACGCTCCGGACGACCCTCCTTACCACCCATCCGAAATCAAGCGGAAAATAAATAAGCGCGTCTATGAACGAAGCTCCCTCCTGCTTGGCAACGGCGTTGCCCGTGGCCGTAACGGTCGAAAAAACCACGCGAATAAAGGGATTTCTCTCCTTGAGGATTTTAACGAGAGGAAGCGCGGCCTTGGTCTCGCCGACGCTTACCGCGTGCACCCAAACGACTGTCTTTCCGCGAAGCGTCTCGATTTTAGCCTTCTTGATAAAGCCGAATCTCTCAAAGATGCCCGAGCGGTATTTACCGTAAAAAATCATCTTGAAAAAGAAATAGGGAAGAAGCGCGGGCAAGGCGGCATGGAGAAATATGTCGTACAAAAAAAACGCCATGGGCTTATTTATGAAATCTCCCCCCCTCGGGGGTTCGTTCGAAAAACCGGTCCGCCCTGTCGGTGCAATCGTTTAATTTTTCTTCCAATTCGAGCCTCTTTGCTTCGAGCTCCTCTTTTGAGGAACCCGGCCTTACCGTTACAGGCTCGGCCGCCACGAAAACGCCCTTTGAAAACGGGTAAGGAATGATGAAGGCGTCCCAACTCTTAAACGTTTTTTTCCGCGAAGCGCCGAAAGACACCGGGATTATCGGAAAGCCCAATCTCTCGGCCATGAGCACGGCCCCGAGCTGCGCCTCGCGGCCCGGCCCCTTGGGGCCGTCGGGCGTTATCGCGAGGTCTTTGCCCATGCGCGCCGAAGACAAAAGCCCCTTCACGCCTGAAATCCACCCCCGCGTGGACGAACCCCTTACGCAATCTATGTTCGGGAATCGCTTCACCGTCCTCGCTATGAGCTCTCCGTCGCGATGCGTGCTTACCAAAACGCTTATGCCGCTTCCAAAGTACGCGTAAGGCATCATGAAGAGCCTCCCGTGCCAGAAGGCGAGTATTATGCGCTCCCCCTTGCGAAGCCTCTCCGCATACGAATCGAAGTCGACGTAAGAAACCCTCATGGTGAAAAACACCGCCACTATGAGCCAATGCGCGAGAGGCGGCACTATTACGGGAGAAATTCTTTTTACAAACTCCTTTAGCAAGCGAGACCTTCTTTTAACCCCGGCCCTGCGCCGTTTTCCGTCATCGGCGCGATTTGTTCCAACGGGCGTTGGCGCGGAATAAACCGCGCCCCGTAAGGCCGAACGAACTTCAAAAACCCGGAATACGCCTCCATAATCCCCCGACCCATGCTTTGTCCGTCCGCCAATCAGTAAGGCGAACCGTGTTTACGCCTCTCCCATGACCTTCATCACGGCCTCGGCCGCCTTGTCGGCCGCCGGGCCTCCGATGAGGGAGCGTCTTATCCGGGCGTAGCCGTCTTCCATGAACTTAAGCCTTTCCGGATTTTCGAAGATTCCCGACATCTCCTTTTCCATGTTCTCGGGGGTAACGCCGTCCTGTATGAGTTCGGGCGCGACCATGGAGCCGGAAACTATGTTGGGAAGCCCTATCCTGTCTATTCCTATAAGGCGTCTTCCTATGAAATACGACAACCTCGAAACCTTATACACTATCACCATGGGCGTTCCGATAAGGGCCGTTTCGAGCGTCGCGGTTCCCGACGAAACCAAAGCGATGTCCGCCGCCCTCATGACCGTGTACGTTTTTTTCCTGAAAACCGAAACGTCAACGCCGGATTTATCCAAAAATTCCTTAAGAAGCCCGTCGTCTATGCCGTCCGCGGCCGGAAGAATCACATCGACCTTCCGGCCGAGCCTTTTTTCAAAGAGCGCGACGCCTTCAAGCATCAAAGGAAGCAACCGCCTTATCTCCTCGGTCCTGCTGCCGGGCAAAAGCGCCACAACGGGGCTACGTCCGTTAAGCCCGAGTTCCGCCCTGGCCTCGTCCTTGGTAAATTCACACATTGCAACCGAAGTAAGAGGGTGTCCGACATACTCGGCGTTAACGCCGAATTTTTTATAGAGTTCCTCCTCGAACGGAAATATCACGAGCATCTTCGTCACTAACCTCGCGATATCCTTTATCCTGCCGCTCCGCCATGCCCAGACTTGCGGGCTTATGTAATAAACTATGGGCACGTTCCTTTTACCGGCCTCTTTGGCGAAACGGAGGTTGAAGTCGGGATAATCTATGAGCACCACGCAGTCGAATCTTTCGCACTCCAGCATCCCGGCGAGTTCCTTGAACGCGGCCCGTATCGCGGGTAATTTTTTCAAAACCTCGGCTATGCCGACGACGGAAAGGCGCGTCGAGTCGAGCCCGCTGAGGCCGGCCCTTCTCATCCTCTCCCCTCCCATGCCCTTTATCTCGATTGAAGGCGACATCCGTTTCAACGCCTCCATAAGAGAACTGCCGTGGAGGTCTCCGGAGGCCTCACCGCTTATTATAAGGATTTTTTTATTCATTACGCTTGCAAGGGCTGAGCCCTTGACCCATAATGCTTTAACTTACTTTATGCTGTGCTAACAGGCCGTGGTTTATTGATTCATTGCGCAGTCCGCAGGACAGGCGTGACGCCTACACCCGAAATGTTTTAACTTGCCCTACTCCATGCCGGCCGGGATTTATTGATTCATCCGTCCGCAAGGGCTTACCCCTTGCGGCCCTGCCCCTTGCCGATGTAGCGGCTCAAGTTTTCGAGGCTCTTGGCCATGGCGGACTGTATGAGGGTCGCGACCTCCAGCGCCCGCACCCCGTCCCTGCCGCTTACGAGCGGAGGATTCTTTTTGACGACGCAATCCACGAAAGAGACAATCTCCTCTTTGAGCGAATCCCCCTTCTCTATGGGAAGGATGTCCTCGACTATGGACGGAACCATTGAGCCCTCTTCGCGGATAAGCCTCGATATGGATATCTTCTGGTGGGCGTAATCTATGGATATGTAGGAATCGGACTGGAAAAGCCTAATCTTCCTCGTGCGTTCCTTGGATATGCGGCTCGCGGTAAAGTCCGCGACGCAGCCGTTAGTGAATTTTATCCTCGCGTTCGCTATATCCACCTTGCGCGATATGACCGGTATGCCGACCGCGTCAACGCTCTCTATTTCGGCTTTCACCATGTTCAGTATCATGTCTATGTCGTGTATCATCAAATCCAGCACGACGTCCACGTCGAGAGCCCTGTGCGGAAACGGCGAAAGACGGTGCGATTCTATGAATATCGGATTTTCAACCTTTCCCGCGAGGGCGACGACCGCCGGGTTAAAACGCTCGAGATGCCCTACCTGCAAGATCGCGCCGCTGCTTTCGGCCTCGCTTATCAAGGCCTCCGCTTCTTTGACCGTAACCGAGATAGGTTTCTCTATGAGGGTCGAAATGCCCCTTGAAAGAAATTCGAGGCCTATGGCGCAGTGCGTCTCGGTCGGAGTAACGATGCTTACGGCGTCCACCTTGCCGAAGATATCCTCTATCGAAAAAAAGGCCTCTGTCTTTACCTCGCCCGCGACAAGCCTGCTTCTTTCAGCGTTCGTGTCAACCACCCCGACAAGAGTAACGTTTCCGATCTCAGAGTACTTCTGCGCGTGAAATCTCCCCAAATATCCCGCGCCCACGACCCCTACCCTTAACTTCTTCATCGCTTCCATCATCCTTTTTATAATTCGGCCTCTTCTTCGTCGTCCTTGCCCGAAGTCCTTACGCGCGCGACGCCCCTTTTCGAGCCTTCGATGAACTCGAGGTATCTTTTGGCGTGAGGCGACTCCGGAAGCTCCTCCTTAAGCCTTGCCGCGGCATCCTTAAGCGGCATGGAAGACCTGAAAAGTATCTTAAAAGACCTCTTTATCTCGTCAATGTCTCCTTTGGAAAATCCCCTCCTCCTTAACCCTATGAGGTTAAGCCCGAGGACGCGCGCCCTGTTTCCGACCGCCATGACGAAAGGCGGGATGTCTTTACTGACAGCCGAGGCGCCGCCTATTATGCAGTGAGCCCCGAGTTTCACGTGCTGGTGCACGGCCACGAGTCCGCCTACTATCGCGTAATCCTCGACAACGACGTGTCCCGCGAGGGTCGCGGCGTTGGCCATGACGACGTTACTGCCGACAACGCAGTCATGGGCCACGTGGGAATAATTCATGAAAAGATTATTGTCGCCGCAAACGGTTCTTCCTTTATCCTTTACCGTGCCGCGGTGAATGGTGACGAATTCCCTTATTATATTGTTATTCCCTATGACCGCCTCTGTCTTCTCTCCCTTATACGCTAAATCCTGAGGAGGCGCTCCGACCGAGGCGAACTGGAAAACGACGCAATCTTCTCCGAGGGTCGTATTCTCTCCCACCACGACGTGCGGCCCGACGCGCGTCCCTTTGCCGATTTTCACGTTCTCTCCTATTATCGAATACGGCCCGACGCTTACGCCCGAGTCAAGCTCGGCCGTCGGATGCACTATCGCGGTCAAGTCTATCGAGACTTCTTTTGTCTTTACGGTCATGACTGCTGCCTCTCCACTATGGTGGCCATAAGTTCGGCCTCCGCCGCGAGCTTGCCGTCGGTGTAGGCCTCGCCCTTAAAGCTCCATATCGTGCCCCTTGTTTTTATAACCTCCAGATTGAGCGCAAGGACGTCTCCGGGCAATACCGGCTTCCTGAAACGCGCCCTGTCTATGCCCATGAAATACACCACCTTGTTCGTAACGTTCGCGGACTTGAAGGCAAGGATGCCGCCGACCTGCGCCATGGCCTCCAATATCAAAACCCCCGGCATTATCGGATGCCCGGGAAAATGCCCCTGAAAGAACGGCTCGTTTATGGTAACGTTTTTTACGCCCTTCGCGCTTTTCCCCGCCTCGAACCCGACTATCTTGTCGATGAGCAGAAACGGGTACCTGTGAGGCAATATCTTCATTATCTCGGCAATATCAATCGAAACTGTGTCCGCGGCCTTGATGCCCTCGGTCATGGTAACCTCCCTTTCCAATGCCCTTCGTGAAACAAAATAAAAAGCCGTTATGCGCGATACATGAAAAGCGAGATTGCTTCGGGACAAAACCCCTCGCAATGACTGCTTAATTTGTCATTGCGAACCCTTCGGCTTCGTCCGCCTCGGGCGGAGGCAGGCTCCGTGAAGCAATTTCTATCCCCCTCACTCCTTCGACAGGCTCAGGACAGGCCCGCCCTCTCTCCCTCCGCCAATCAGTAAGGCGGAGGGAGAGGAAGTAACCGGCACGCTACCCTTTTTTCTTTTCCGTCTCTTCGAGTTTTTTTTCGAGTTCCCTTACCCTCTTCAAGAGTTCCGGCAGTTTACCGAAAGCCGCCTGCGCCCTAAGCCACTCCATGTGCGGCACGACGGGATACCCCGTGTAAACGCCCTTTTCCTTTATGTCGTTCGTAACGCCCGACTTCGCCCCTATCGTAACGTCGTCCGTAATCTCTATGTGCCCGGCCACTCCGGTCTGCCCGGCTAAGGTAACCCTGCTTCCGACCTTGGTCGAGCCGGAAATCCCCGCCTGCGCCACGATAACCGTATCCTCGCCTATCTTGACGTTATGGGCGAGTTGCGCGAGGTTGTCTATCTTAGCGCCTCTGCCTATAACCGTTTGCCCGAGGGTTGCGCGGTCTATGGTGACGCAAGCCCCTATCTCGACGTCGTCTCCTATGGTAACCCCGCCGGTCTGGGGTATCTTCGTGTAAGAGACTCCTTCCTTTACGTAGCCGAACCCGTCGGAACCGATGACGCTGTTGCAGTGGATTATGCCCCTCTTGCCGAGCCTTACTCCCTCCCTTACGGATACGTTCGAATATATGACGCTCCCGTCTCCGACTATGGAGCCTCTTCCGATATAGACGCCGGGATAAATAACGCAGCCGTCTCCCACCTCCGCCCCCTCTTCCAGCACAACGAACGCCCCGACCGAGACGTCCTTGCCCAGCTTTACCGAGGCGTGAATATCGGCCTTCGCGCTTATGCCTTGCTGAAAACGAATCACGGGCTTAAGGAGCGTCAACGCTTTCGCGAACGCGAGATAAGGGTCTTTAACCGCCACGAAATTTTTGCCCTCCGCGGTCTTTGTCTTAAGCGACACAATGACGGCCGAGGCGCGGGTGGTATCGAGAAACTTCTCGTACTTCGGGTTCGACAGAAACGCGATATCGCCGCGCTTGGCCTCTTCAAGGCCGGCTATGCCGCCTATCTCGACCGAGGCGTCTCCCCTCACCTCGCCGCCGATGGCGTTCGCTATCTCGCTAAGAGTGAACTTGAAAGCCATGGCTTCCTATTCGGACTTCTTCTTGAATTCCTCGTCATACGCCTTTATTACGTCATCGGTTATGTCGGCGTCTTCCGGGGCGTAGAGAACTCCGCCCATGGACGATTCAAGCACGTAGTCGTAGCCTTTATCCTTCGCCGTCTTTTTTATGACGTTCCGAAGACCGTCTATTATGCCGTTTTCCCTCTGCGTTTTTTTCTTGTTCAACTCGTCGCTGTAATCCACGAACTGCTTCTGCAGACTCTGCGCCTTGGCCTGGAATTCCTTTTCCTTGGCTTCTCTTGTTTCCTTGTTCCAGACCGAACCCTTCTTGTCTATCTCGTCCTTGAGATTTTTAAGCTCTTCCTGCTTTACGTTAAGTTCTTTTTCATGCTCCGTGAATTCTTTTTTCAGGTCGTCTCTCGCGGCCGCGCCCGCCTTGGATTCGTTCAACGCCTTCTGAAGATTTATATGAACTATCTTCGCGCCGGCGGCCGACGCCCCGGAAGAAAACGCCAAAACAAAGAATAACGCCGTGAAAAGAGCCGTCTTTTTCATTTCTCTTTCTCCTTTTTTTGTTTTTATGATTTCATGTCAAAAAGACCCGCCGATGGTGAACTCCCACATGGACTGCTTCTCGTCCTTTTTCCTGTCGAGATTGTATCCCCACTCGAGCCGGAGCGGTCCTATCGGAGAATACCACCTTATGCCGAATCCCGCGCCTTTTCTCATGTCGTCCGGCTTTATCGCGCCTTCATAGGCGTTGCCCATGTCGAAGAAAACCACTCCCCTGAAGTTGTCCTTTTCCGATATCGGGAATATGTATTCGGTGTTGACCAAGGCCTTCGACCGGCCTCCTATGACCTCTCCGGTAACGGGGTCCGCCGGGCCGATGCTCCGCGTCTCGAAGCCGCGCACGGAATTCATGCCGCCGAGGAAGTATCTTTCGAAAATAGGCACCTCCTGTCCGCCGAAGCTGTGCGTATAGCCTACCATACCCCTTATTGAAAATACAGTCTCCCACGGCAAAAGAAAGTACTTGGCGACGGAGCCCTCGTATTTAACGTAATTGACCGTGCCGCCCAAGGCGCCGCCCGCCACCTCGGTCGAAAGCGTCGCCAAAACGCCTTCCGTCGGAAAAAATAAATCGTCCCTCGTGTCGTGCTTGACGAGCGTGGTGAGGCTCGATACCGTGCTCCTCCCCTCCTGCTCCAATATCACCGCGGACGCCGTGGCCGCCACGTCGCTTATCTCCACGTTCTCCAACCTATAATTGAAATGCAGATACGTGTTCCTCTTGTAAAGCGGCAACCCGAGCCTTAAGCCGAAACCGTCCTTATCTTCGGTAAAGTCCGGATACTCGCGCGACGTTTTGAAGAGGTCCACTCCGGCGGAAATGGGCCTGTCGAAGAGCCACGGCTCGGTAAAGGACAATTGGTACCGGTTGCTCGTGGCGCTCACCGACCCGGAGAGGTCGAGCTTAAGGCCCGTCCCCATGAGGTTACTCTGGGAAACGGACGCAGTGCCGACAATCTTGTCGACGCTCGAATACCCCACGCCGAACGTAACCGAGCCGGTCGGCCTCTCCTTGACCAGGACGTCCACGTTAACCTTGTCCCCGCCGGGCCCCTCGGTCTTCACCACGGAGACGTCCTCGAAATAACCCAGCCGTTTAAGATTGTTTTTGCTCTTCTTCAGGGCGATGCTCGAAAAAAGGTCCTCCTCCTTTACCTCCATCTCGCGCCTTATCACCTTATCCCTCGTCCGCACGTTTCCCCTTATGTCTATCCTGTCGACATAAACCTGCTCGTGCTTCACCACGTTAATAACGAGGTCAACCGTGAGTTTTTCGTAATCCTTGGCCGTGGAGGTATTGAAGTCGGCGTTGGCATAGCCTTCGTTTCCGTAAACCTCGGCGAGGGCGTCTATGCTCTTCGAGAGTTTTCCTCTGCTGAAAACGTCGCCCGGCTCGAGCTTAAGTTTCTCCATGAGGTCTTCCTTCTCTCCGAGGATATCGCCGGTTATGTCTAACTTCCCCACCTTAAAGCGCTCCCCCTCGCCGATAGCTATTGTCAGGTAGAACCCCAACTTGTCTTCGCCGAGAAGCGCCTTGTAATCGAGTATGTCGGCGTCTATGTAGCCCTTGTCGTAATAATGCTTCATTATCAAGGACAGGTCATTCTCGAAGGCGTACTCGTCAAAGCTCCCGCTGCCGGTAATGAAGGAGAATATGCCGGCCTTTTTAACGGACATGAGACCGGTTATGTCCTTATCCGAAAACTTCTCGTTCCCTATGACGGTAATGCGCTTTACCTTTACCTTTTCGTTTTCCGTTATGTCGAACGTGATTGTGGCGTCTATGCCTTCCGCGACTATTTCGGGTTTTACCTCGGCCAGATAAAAGCCGCTCTGGCCGTAAACCATTTTAAGCCTCTCGGCGTCCTCGGCCACGAGCGTGCGGTTTATGAGGGTGCCCTTCTTTACGGTTATCGCTTCCATAAGCTTTTCTTCGGAAAGTTTTTTATTGCCCTTTATGACGATATTCCTCACGAACGGCTTTTCCTTCACCATGAAGGTGAGTTTCTTCCCGAAAGACGTTTCCGAAAGGTCGGCCGTAACGTCGTCGAAATAGCCCGTGGAGTATATGGCGCGTATGTCGTCCCTTACGATATCCGGGGAAAACGGCTCCCCTGCCTTGCTCGCGACGTTTTTGAGCACGGCGTCGGCGTCCATTCTCTTCGCGCCCTCGACCGTTACCTCGAAAAGAACACCCGTCCTCCCGACCGGCATGGCGCGAGAGGCGACGAGCATCTTTTCGTTCATGTCCGGGGCCGCGCCCAAAGCGAGGCCCGGAAGTTCGGAGGCGGATAATGCAGTCTTGAAGTAAGAGCCTATGAGCCGTCCGGCTCGAACGTCAATGACGCGCCAGTTCAGGCTATACGTGCTTTCAAGGAGCGCGATGGAGCCGATTATCGCGAAGTCCGCCCCCTCGTCGCCGGCAATCTTTAACACGATTCCCTCGGTAAAACTCTTTACGCCTTCCTCGGCGTAGAGCTTCTCCATGGCATCGAGGCCGACTATCTCGACGCCCTCGCGGCTAAGGGCAAGGGCAAAGGCCTCCATCATTTCCTTACGCTCGCGGGAAATGTCCGCTTGGCCGTACATGTCGAAAGGACCGAGCGCCACCCTTGCCCCGGCCATCGCGCCCCGTGTTCCGCCAATCAGAAAACATGCCGTAAAAACAACGACCAATCCTGAAAAGAAAAAACCTCTGAATTCCCTCACCTGTCGGTATCCCTTTACTGCTCGGTTATTTTTCCGTCCACCATGCGAAGACGCCTTGAAAGCCTCTTGGCAAGCGCCTCGTTATGCGTAACGGCCACTATGGCTATGTTTTTATCCCTGTTGAGCCCCAAGAGCAGCTCAAAGACCTCTTCGCCGGTTCTGGTGTCCAGATTCCCGGTCGGCTCGTCCGCGAGTATAATCTCGGGAGATTGCGCGATGGCGCGCACTATCGCGACCCTTTGCTGCTCTCCTCCCGAAAGCTCTCCGGGCTTGTGGTCGAGCCTCGCCCCGAGCCCCACCTCGTCCAAAAGCGCGATTGCCCGTTTTTTCGCGTCCGCGAAATTAACCCCGCCTATGAGCGAGGGCAACATGGCGTTCTCGAGAGCCGTGAATTCGGATAAAAGATGGTGAAACTGAAAAACGAAGCCTATGGTCCTGTTCCTGAAAAGAGCCAGCTCCCCGTCATTCATGGAGGAAAACGGTCTGCCTTTACAAAACACCTCTCCCTTTGTCGGCCTGTCGAGCGCGCCAAGGATATTCAAAAGAGTTGATTTGCCCGCCCCGCTCGCGCCGAGAACCGCGACCGTCTCCCCCGAGCGTATGTCCACGTCTATTCCGTTAAGCACGGTTATGGCGGAGGCCGCCTTTTTGTAAGATTTATGCACTCCTTTTACGCTTATGAAATCCGTAATCCCCCCTAACCCCCCTTTGTAAAAGGGGGGAACCGCTTTGACGGAAAACGCCCTAATCCCCTCTGTCTCCTCTTTGTAAAAAGGGAGAACCCTTCTTTATTAGGTAAGGGCCTCGGATTTGGCCGTCTTCTTGGCCTGCATCACGCCTGACACCCTTCCCTTTATGACCTCTTCGAGTATGGTTTTGATGTCCGGGTATCTCGCAAGCACCTGACGCACGATGTCTCTCGAAAAAACGACCGCCTGCAAATCGGTTACTGCCGTCACGCTGGCCACTCTCGGCCTTATGGTCGCGAGGGCTATCTCGCCGAAAAAATCCCCGGGGTTAAGCTCTCCGACCGTCTTCCTCTCGCCGGAGCCGTCAATCGTCCACGCCGTCGCGCGGCCTTCTTTTATGAGGTACATCGTATCGCCGGGGTCTCCTTCCCTGACGACCGCGCCGCCCCTCGGAAAACTCGAAAGGGAGACGTGCTTAAGCGCCTCTTTCCTGTCCGCGGGCGACATCGGAGAAAAAAGTTTGGACCGGGCCAGAAGCCTGTCCACGACCCTCTCCTTGTAAAAATCGAACATGACGCGCGATACCCTCGGGTATTTGGCCGTTATCCCGTTCATGTCAGGCTTTGTTATCTCGATAAGTTCCGAATCAATAGCCGCTCTTACCGTCGCCGTCCTCGGAAGATTCGAAAAAAACGTGAACTCCCCGAAAAAGTCGCTGTCGATAAAGCGGGCAATCAAAACCTCTTTGCCGTTTTCGTCTTTCACCAAGACGTCGAGGGCTCCGCTAACGACTATGAATATGGAGTCTCCGCAATCGCCCTCGTTGAAAAGCGTCGCGCCCGCCTTAATCTCCGTGAATCTGGCCTTGCTTATGACGTCGAAGAGTTCCTCGTTCGTAAGGTCGGAAAAAAGAGGCGCCCTCGGGAACTCGCGTTTTTTCTTTTCCGGCTTGCCTCCGGAAACGGCCTCGACGGCTTCCGAGGGCTCCGGTTCCGCCGCGCCCGCCGTAACGGCGCTATCCGGAACAAAGGGCTTATTCGAGGCGGAATAGAGTTCGACGAGGCGCTTCTGCACGGCCTCTTCCGAAGGATTCATCTGTATAATCATCTTGCATACGCCTATGGCCTTTATTATAAAGCCCTGCCCGGCGAACGCCTCGACAGCCTCTTTATACGCCTCCGCCGCGCCAATCGCGTCTTCGAGCTTTCTCCGCATGTCCCCTATTCTGATGAATATGCGCGGGTCTTTCTTTCCCTCCGCGCGTATCTGCTCGTAGGTTCCTAACGCGTCCTTGAATTTGCCCTTAACGAAGAACTTTTCGGCCTTGTCTTTTATCAATGAAACAGCCTTCGCGTCAAGTACCATGGCTCGCCTAATCCCCCCGACCCCCCTTTGTAAAAGGGGGGAACCGCTCACTCGTACCTTAATCCTAAACCTTTCGTAGGGCAAACCTTTAGAGCCTGCCCCCGCAATCTTAAGCGGGGGTCTGCGTCTTTACGGTAGGGGCACGATGCATCGTGCCCCTACAAAAGCCCTGCCCTACATCACTCGTACCTTAATCCCTCGACCGGGTCGAGCCTTGAGGCCTTCCACGAGGGATAAACCGTCGCGAGAAGGCTCACCGCGACCGAAACGCCGACTATCACGAGAACCACCGTCGGGTCCACCTTGGACGGCAATTTGTCTATGTAGTAAACGCTCGGCGGAAGCACCTTGAAATGAAAAACATTCTCTATGAAACCGACCACGGCTTCGATGTTCAACGCGCATAAAACCCCTATGGCCGCGCCCAAAAACGTGCCTGAAATGCCTATGACCGCGCCCTCTATCATGAATATCCTCATTATGCCGCCCGAGGTCGCGCCGAGGCTTTTAAGCACGGCTATCTCCCTGCCCTTTTCCATTACGACCATGATGAGGCTGCTTATTATGTTAAGAGCCGCGACCATTATTATGAGGGTCAGGATTATGAACATGGCCGCCTTCTCCAATTTTATGGCCGAGAAAAGACTCTTATTCATGTCCATCCACGTCCTCGACCAGTAAGGCCCCTGTAAAGAGGCGTCTATTTCCTTTCTCGCCTCCTCGGCCTTGTCCAAATCTTTGAGTTTTATCTCGACTCCGGTCGCTTGCCCTTCGAGTTTGAAAAAGGTCTGCGCGTTTTGAAGAGACACGAACGCCATGCTTGAATCGTACTCGAACATGCCGAGCTCGAACACGCCGGCGACCTTAAAGCTCGCGGTCCTCGGAAGCCCGCTTCCGGAAAAAGACGGCGCGACCACTTTAACCTCGTCCCCGAGCCAAACGCCGAGAGACCTCGCGAGTTCCCTGCCCAAAACCACGCCGGGAAGCGTTCCGGCCTTCGATGCCTCGCGAAACGTCTTTTTAAGTCCGTCGGCGCTTCCTTCCTTTATCTTTTCCTTTAAAACCATGACCGAAGAAAACGTCTCAAGGTCAATGCCGCGGACAACCGCGCCGGTAACTCCGCCTTTGGAGGAAAGAAGGGCCTGAGCGTATATGAAAGGCGTTACGCCCTCGACCCCCTCGATTTTGGCGGCCTTTTTCATTACGCCGTCATAATCCTTCATCGCGCCGCCGAACTCCATGACGGTTACGTGGGCGTTTATGCCGAGTATCTTTGACCTTAAATCCTCTTCAAAACCGGTCATGACCGAAAGCACTATTATTAAGGCCGTAACCCCGACCGTTATCCCGGCCACCGAAATAAACGTTATGACGGAGATAAAAGACGTACTTCTTTTAGCCTTCATGTACCTAAGCCCTATGAACCACTCGTATCCCACCTCGCTAAGAGATTCCCCCTTTTTTCAAAGGGGGGTCAGGGGGGATTTCGGCCTTTTCTTCCCTGAGGAGCGGAAAGAGTATCACGTCCCTTATGGAAGGCGAATCCGTCAGGAGCATGACGAGCCTGTCTATGCCTATGCCCTCTCCGGCCGTAGGCGGCATGCCGTACTCCAATGCCCTCAGAAAATCCTCGTCCATTGGCTGGGCCTCTTCGTCTCCCGCCTCCCTTTCCCTTACCTGTTGCTCGAACCTCTCCCTCTGGTCTATCGGGTCGTTAATCTCGGAAAAGGCGTTCGCGATTTCCCTGCCCGCGACTAAAAGCTCGAAGCGGTCGGTTACCGAGGGGTCAAGCGCGTTTTTCCTCGAAAGGGGCGAGACGTCGGTCGGATAATGGGTGACAAAGGTCGGATTGAAGAACTTCGGCTCCGCCACCTTCTCGAATATCTCGGAGATAATCTTGCCGTGGCTCAGGTAAGACGGGGCTTCGGGATTAAGTTTTTTCAAGACCGAAAAAGCCTTGTCCCTGTCGTTGAAGACCTCTTCATTGACGTTACCGTATTTGATAACGGCCTCTTTAACGCTTATCCTCGTCCACGGCGGAGTCAGGTCTATGGTATTGCCCTCGTACGGGATTTTCATTGTGCCGTGGATTTTCAGGGCTATGGAGCTAATCATCTCTTCCGTAAGATTCATCAGGTCTTCGAACGTGGCGTAGGATTGATAGAACTCAAGCATGGTGAACTCGGGGTTATGCCGTGTGGAGATGCCTTCGTTGCGGAAGTTCCTGTTTATCTCGAAGACCCGCTCGAATCCGCCCACGACGAGCCTTTTAAGATACAACTCGGGCGCTATGCGGAGATACAGATCGCACCCGAGCGCGTTATGATGGGTCACAAAAGGCCGCGCCGCCGCGCCGCCGGGGATTAACTGCATCATCGGAGTTTCGACCTCCAGAAAATCCCTTGAAACGAGAAACTCCCTTATGAGGCGTATTATCTCGAACCTTTTGAGGAATACCCCTCTCGCCTCCTCGTTTATCATTATGTCGAGGTATCTCTGGCGGTATCTTGCCTCCGTGTCTTTAAGGCCGTGCCATTTTTCCGGAAGAGGGCTCAAGCCTTTTGCCAGAAGCCTGACTGCTTTGGCCTCGACCGTAAGCTCGTTCGTCTTTGTCTTGAAAAGAACCCCCTCGACTCCCGCGATATCGCCCATGTCGAGCCCCTTGAACGTGTCCCAGCCGTCTTGCCCCAGAATTTCCTTTTTAAAATATACCTGAAGCCTTCCGGTGCGGTCCTGTATGTGGGCGAATGACGCCTTTCCGAAATCCCGCAAGGCCATGACCCTTCCGGCCAGAACGACTGTTTTATTCAATCCAACGAGGGCTTCCTTATCCATCGAGCCGCAGCTCTCCATACACTCTTTACAAGTGGAGCCGGGCTTAAAGTCGTTCGGATAAGCCTCCGCTCCCTTGCCCCGCAACCCTGTCAACTTAGCCAAACGTTGCTCGAATTCCTGACCTCTTTTCACCAAGTTGCTCCTTAAAAATGCTGATTTATCGTAAAAGTAATACCCTGACGCACTGCTTTATTAAATAGAAAAATTACCCCATTTACCGGTTGTAGTCAAGAAAATACTTGAATTTTTGAAGGGTTAAGGGACGGTTAAGAGGGGATTAAAACGACGCAGGACAGGATAAACGGCCACTATCCGCCTTTCACTCTCCCGCGTTGTCAATTCTTTGCGAAGGTAAAGAATGTCGCGCGTTTGTCAAGCAATATGACATACGCGCTATTCTCCGGCGAAAATCCTCTTCCATATTCCTCTCTATTTCGCCGCCTCCGACAAAAGCAGTACAAATATCAACGTTACCTTACCGGGAATTCCGGACCGATATAAACTTCTAAAATAACGATTTGAGCGGCTTATACTCCATGCCCAACGCCTCTGAGACGTTTTTGTTGCATACAACGCCTTTGTGGACGTTTACGCCGTGAAAAAGCGCGAAGTCGATTTCAACAGCTTCCTTGAATCCGAGGTTCGCGAGTTTCATGACGTAAGGCAAAGTCGCGTTGGCGAGGGCGAAGGTGGATGTCCGGGGCACGGCTCCGGGCATGTTCGCCACTCCGTAATGAATCACGCCGTCCACCTCGTATGTCGGCTCGGAATGGGTCGTCGGCCTTATGGTCTCGACGCATCCGCCCTGGTCAACGGCGACGTCAACTATGACCGAGCCTTTTTTCATGCGCGATACGAGTTCTTTCGGCACGAGCCTCGGCGTTTTCGCTCCGGGCACGTGAATCGCGCCGACAACAAGGTCGGCGCCGATGACAGCCCTCTCTATGTTGTGGGCGTTGGATATGATGGTTTTAACCCTGCCTCCGAACACGTCGTCCAGATGGCGGAATCTTTCCGTGTTCACGTCCATTACGGTAACATCCGCGCCGAGCCCCACCGCCACTTTCGCGGCGTTAATCCCGACCGTTCCGCCGCCGAATATGACGACGCTTCCCCTCACGACGCCGGAAACGCCGCCTAAAAGCACGCCTCTTCCCCCGTACTGCTTCATGAGGAATTGCGCCCCGATTTGAACCGAGAGTTTCCCCGCCACTTCGCTCATGGGTTTTAGAATGGGGAGGTTACGGTTTCTTTCCTCGACCGTTTCGTAGGCTATCGCGGTAACGTTATTCTCAACGAGGGCTTCGGCAAGGTCGCGTTTCGTAACGAGATGAAAAAACGTGAACACGATAAGCCCCTCCCTGAAATACCCGTACTCCGAAGGAAGAGGCTCCTTAACCTTTACGACGATATCCGCTCCGGAAAAAACATCTTTCGGAGATTCAAGAATCTCGGCCCCCGCCGAGCGGTATTCGTTGTCGCTTATTCCCGCCCCGAACCCGGCGTTTGTCTCGATAAACACCCTGTGGCCGGCGTCTTTCAACGCCCTTACTCCGGGCGGAACCATGGCCACGCGGAACTCGTTGTCTTTAATCTCTTTAGGAACCCCTATAATCATGGCGTCTCTCCATTGGCATCAACCACGTCTTCGGTGTGGCGCGGCGTGTACCACTTCTGCGCGACAAAGGTCGGCAAAACCGCGCTTGCTATAAGAACCCCCGTCAAAACCGAGTACTGAGCGTCGTCTATGAATCCGGAATGCAATCCGAAAATCGCCGCGATAAGTCCGAACGTCAAGCCCGTGCTGATGAGAAGCGTTATGTACATGTGCCCGTCCGGAACGTATTTTTTCGCGATAAAATAAACCCCGACAAACTTTGCCGCCTGCTTTACCAAAAAGAACGCCGCGAAAAGCCCTATCGACGCCGTTACGAGCGTCAACGAAACCTTCATGCCGACGACGATGAAAAAGAGCGGCGTTATGAACGCGAAGGCAACCGTTCTAAGCCTCTTTTTCACGGCCATCGTCCCCTTTGTCACGGAAAAATGCCCGGACATGAAAAGCCCGAGCGCGAACGCGGGCAATATGGCGTGCCCCGCTCCAAGGTTCGCGAAGTATATCAATACGAGAAGAAGGAGAAAGAGGTATTTTATCTCCGGCTCCACGACCTTCCCCTTAAGAGCCGGATTCTCGAACACGTAACGGGAAAGAGCCGTGGCGAGGAATATAACCCCTATCGAGACCGCTATAAAAATAACGGTATAGATGGTCGGCTTTATGAAGATAATGCTCAAGGCAATGGCGGTAAACGTGTTCGTCACGAATGTCGCGGCCATGAGGATGTTCCCCGCGGCGTTTCCGGAAAGGTTTGTTTCCTGAAGAACGGAATAAACAACCGCAATCGAGGTTTCGGAAAGCGCGACCCCGGCTATGAGGGAGGCCGGAAGGCTCCACCTTGCGATAAAATAGGCGAAAAGGAACGCGGCCACGAAGGGGGTTAAAAAAGAAAAAAATCCTATGAGGAAACTCTCCTTGAATTTTTCCCTGAAAAGTTTCGTGTCCACCTCCGCTCCCGCGAGAAAAGTGAGAAGAATCCCCCCGAATCCCGCAAAATAGACCATCCACTCCTCGGCCCTCAGGCCGAGATTCCCGGCAATGACGCCGATACAAATTTCTATTACGGCAACCGACAAGCCCAATTTGAGGGATATGAGGCTTGAGACGAATATTATGAGACCGGCTATGAGAGGTATTATGTCAGGCTGCATGTTTTTTGCCTTCAAAATCCCGCATGAGTCTTTTATACCCCAACAAAGGAACGCAGTCAAGAAAAGGCCGGGTCATCCGCCCCTCACAAGAGGCAAAACCTCTTTCTTCAGATACATTATTGCTTCTTCGACGGATTTCCTTTGAGCGTTCGTGGTTTTTTCCTTAAGAGGCTTATCGCGCAACTCAATCAAATTCTCCCTGTCCTCGACCCTGTTCATAATCGCCCACGCGAGAGTCCACGCGCGTTTCACGTTATCCGGGTCGTATCCTCCGCCTCCGAGCGCGACCCACGGAAGGCCGAAAGAGCGAAACCTCTTTACCATTGTCTCGAATCCGTTGGTTGTGAGGCGAAGGTGCGTTATCGGGTCTGAGGCGAAGGTGTCAACGCCCAACTGGGTTACGAGAATATCGGGCTTATACGCTTGAATAAAAGAAGGCGCTATTTCCTCGAACCCCCGTGTAAAGAGTTCGTCTCCGGTGTCCGGCGGAAAGGGAAGATTGATTGAATAGCCGCGTCCTTGGCCTGCTCCCGAGTCCTCGGGAAAGCCTGTTCCCGGGAAAAGAAATTCCCCGCTTTCGTGGAGCGAAATGGTAAGGACCTTATCAGTATCGTAAAACGCGGCCTGAACGCCGTCTCCGTGGTGAACGTCTATGTCAACGTAGGCTACCCTTTTCCCCTGCTTAAGAAGGAAATTTATCGCGACAGCCGGGTCGTTTATGTAACAAAAGCCGCTCGCCTTGCTTCTCATCGCGTGGTGCAACCCGCCTCCTATATTAAATTAAAGGTAACGTCCTTTTCCCCTGAACCAACGAGTTCAACGGCCTGAACGGACGCTCCGGTAACGAAACTCGACCACTCGAAAACCCCTTTGAAACAGGGATTGTCGCCGTAGCCCAAACCGAAGACGCTTCCGTTTTCGGGCGGAACGCCTGAATCCGATTTCCTCAGAGCCTCGATATAATCGGCCGCATGAAAGGCAAGCAATTCTTCGGGCGTAGCTTGCCTTGCCTCGATTAACCCGGAATTTTCAAGGGTTAAGAGGTTTTTTTCTTTTATGAGTTCAAAGGCGAGTCTGAGGCGCATCGGCCTCATGGGATGGTCGGAACCGTAAGAAACCGTTCCGAATTTTTCGGAATAGAGGAAGGCGGTTTTTATTCTCTCCTCCTCGCACTTGATATAGTATTGTTCATCCTTCGACAGGCTCAGGACGAACGGAAAAAACAAGCGTATATGTCAGCCCCGCTACCTGAGGCAAACGTTACGCGGCTTTACTGACACTTCATTATTCTTCGGCTCGTGATACTCTCTCATCACGTCAAGCCTTCCCTGCGCCTTGAGCCTTTGATAAATCCTTACCCACGCGCATTTGTTTTCCACGTTCACCTCGCACCTGCCGTCAGCCACGCCTCCGCAGGGGCCGTTAAGAAGTCCCTTCGGGCAATCCGTGTGAGGGCATATGCCGCCGGTTCTGTCGAGCACGCATTCGCCGCAAAGAGAGCATCCCTCGAAAAACCTCCCGTGCCTTTCGACCGAGGCAAGGAATATGGTGTCGAGCGCGGGAAAAACCGGCCGGCTTTCGTCCGCGTTATCGGCCACGGTTTTAACCCCCGCCCCGCAGGCAAGGACCACCACGGCGTCGGAAGAATTTATCTCTTTCCTCAAACGGAACTCTTTTCTCACGAGCTGGTTATAACAGGTCTCGTCCAACAAGGAACTCCCGGTGACAATGAAGCCTTTCCCCTCGAGGAACGCGGTCATGTCCTTCAATTCCTCCGCTCCTCCGGTCTTGCACTGCTCGGCGCACGAATCGCACCCGAAGAGATAAACGGTCTTCTTGTTGTTAAGCCTCTTCGCTACGTCCTCGGGATTTTTCTTTTTTGTTATTATCATTTGCCGAGTATCCTTTCCGCCGCATCCAGCGTGTTTTCGAGAAGCATGGCTATGGTCATGGGGCCGACCCCTCCGGGAACGGGCGTAATGTATCCGGCCCGTGCCGAGGCCTTCAAGAACTCGACGTCTCCGGTAAGCCTTCCGTCGGGAAGGCGGTTTATGCCGACGTCTATGACTACGGCGCCCCTCTTTATCCAATCCCCTTTTACGAAGCCGGGCCTCCCGACGGCCGCTATCACTATGTCGGCCGAGGAAACCCGCGCCGCGAGGTCTTTGGTCTTTGAGTGGCAAAGGGTAACGGTCGCGTTGCGGCTTAGGAGCATGAGGGCGGCCGGCTTTCCGACTATGTTGCTCCTCCCGATTACCACGGCGTCTTTACCCTCTATCTCGATTCCGGTTGAATCCAAAAGCGCCATTATGCCCCTCGGGGTGCAAGGCTCGAAAACAGGTTTTCCGAGCGTAAGCATGCCGACGTTATAGGGATGAAATCCGTCAACGTCCTTTTCGATTGATACGGCCTCGAGGACTTTAGTCTGGTCGAGATGCTTCGGAAGCGGCAGTTGCACGAGTATGCCGTGGATTTCCGAATCGTCGTTAAGGTCCCTTATGAGGCCCAAAAGCCGCTCTTCGGAAGCGTCCTCCGGCAAGAAACGCTGAACCGAGCGTATGCCCGCCTCTTCGCAGGCCTTGCCCTTATTCCTCACGTAAACCTTTGACGCGGGATCGTCACCGACCAAAACCACGGCAAGCCCCGGGGTAACGCCCTGCGTTTCCTTCAATATGTCCACCTCGTTTTTGAGGGCGGCCCTGAGTTCCATTGCCATGGTTTTTCCGTCTATTATCTCGGCCATAATTAATGAATATACATTAGAGGAAAGATGTTGTAAAGACTTTTGCCCCGTGGGCGGCGTAGTGAATTAATACGCCTCAGTGGTGCGCATTTTTCTCCTCCCCTTTATAAGGGGAGGCCGGGTGGGGTAAAAGCAAGCTCAAAACAACCTCCCCCGACCCCTCCTTGCCAAGGAGGGGAGTTAAAGAAACAAGTTAAAACATTGCAGGTCAGGGGAAAATCCCTGCCGATTCCTTTGACAGGACGCGAGTATGGCTATATAATCTTTTTATATAAAAATTTAACGGAGGTGGCTCATGACATATCTGGACAAAGTAAAGACCGAAATAAAAAAAGCCGCGAAGGAATCCTGGAACGCGGTCAAAAAAAGCGCCAAAAAGGCCGAAACAGAGGTCGAGGAAATAGCCGAGACAGGCAAAGTCCGCTATAAAATCTTCCGGAGCCACGTCAAAGCCGAAGACCTCTTCGGCAAACTCGGCGGCATAATCTACGCCGCGAGCAAGAGCCCGTCAAAAAATCCGTTCTTGAAAAAGGAAGTCCAAAAGGTCATCGAAATCCTGAAAAAGACAGAGCAGGAAGCCGACAGACTGGAGAAAAAATTAAAGAACATAGGCAAGCGCCCGACTTCGAAAAAATAACGGCCTCAAAACGAACTTTGTCTTTATTTTGTCATTTCCGTCGGGGCGGCCACGCAAAGCATGCGGCGGGGACAACTTCCGGATTCCCGCTCAAAAACCGTCCGTCCGCAGGAATGCGGACGAGACCTCGCTTGCGGCGGGCGGGAATGACAAAGAGAGAAAGAAACCTGGTTCCGGCTTTATTTTCGGAAAAATTCCTCGATTTCAAAAAATACTCGTTTAACAAACGTCCCCGGCCGGACAAAGGCAAGCCGCGCAACCAAAGAGGGGCGTTTAAATATCCGCGAACGGAGGCGCACCCGGCTTGACAGGCATACCTCTTTTAAAAGAACTCGTCCTCCTGATGGGCGTATCGGTATTGGTGAGCGTCGCCTTGAGCAAGGCGAGGCTTCCGACGATAATCGGGTTTCTCATAACCGGAGTTCTCATCGGGCCTCACGGCCTCGGACTCGTCACGGAAACCAATGAAGTTAAAACCCTGGCCGAGATAGGCATCGTCCTCCTGCTTTTCACCATCGGACTCGAATTCTCCATTAAAAAAATGATAAGCATAAGGCGCGAAGCGATCTTGGGCGGCGGGCTTCAGCTCGTTTTCACAATCGCGCTCGTCTGGCTCTTCTCGACAATAATGGGACAACCCTTCCACATCGCGCTCCTTCTCGGATTCATAGTGTCGCTTTCGTCGTCCGCGATAGTTCTTAAGCTCCTCATCGACCGCGTTGAGGTGAACTCGTCCCACGGAAGCCTCTCGGTGGGGATACTTCTTTTTCAGGACATAAGCGTCGTTTTGATGGTTCTTCTCGTTCAAGGCTTCTTCGAGCCGGCCGGCGGCTCCGCCCTTCTCGTGGCCAAGGGGCTCTTGATAGCCGCGGTCGCCATAGTATTGATAGTCATTTCCGCCTCATACGTCATACCGAAACTCTTTCACGAGGTCGTCAAGCTCCGTAACCGCGAGGTCTTCATACTGACGATAGTTCTCGTCTGCCTCGGAACGGCGTGGCTCGCGTCTCTGGCCGGCTTGTCGCTCGCCCTCGGCGCATTCGTGGCCGGGCTTATTATTTCGGAAAGCGAGTACTCGAACCAGATAGTCGCCGAGGTCTTGCCGTTCAGGGACACGTTCAGCTCGCTCTTTTTCGTCTCCATGGGCATGCTCCTCGAACTCAAATACTTCTCGACGAACGTGCCCGAGCTCCTCCTTATCGCCTTCGCCATACTTGTCGTAAAGACCCTCATAATAATCGGCGTCGGACAGATGCTCCGCTATCCCTTGAGGCTTTCGATAATAGTTGGACTGAGCCTGTCTCAGGTCGGAGAATTCTCGTTTATCCTGATGAACATGGGAAGCGACTACGGCATGCTCGGGCACGACCTCTACCAGAACGTGCTCGCGGCCTCGATACTCACGATGATAGCGACGCCCTTCGTGTTCCAATGGGCGCCGGAGGCCGCGGCGCGCGTGATGCATTTATTGGGCACAAGGCTTCACCACGCGAGAAACATACCCACGACCCATCTGTCGAACCACGTGATAATCGTCGGCTACGGCCTGAACGGGCAAAACCTCGCGAAGGTCCTGAAGGAGACCGCCATAGAGCACCTAATCCTCGACATGAACGCCGAGCGCGTCAAACAAGCCAAGCGCCTCGGGCACAAGGCCCATTTCGGAGACTCGACCCTCCCTGAAGTGATGAAAAAGATGGGCGTTGAAAAGGCGAAGATGCTCGTAGTGGGGATTTCCGACCCCATAAGCACGAGGCGCATCGTGAAGACCGCGAAGGATTTGAATCCCGGGCTCGCCGTGCTCGTCCGGACGCGCTACGCGAACGAGGTCGAAGAACTCGCGGCCCTCGGCGCGACGCAGGTCATAACCGAAGAGTTCGAAACCTCGGTCGAAATATTCGCGAGGGTTCTGAAAGAATACAAAATACCCGGCAACATCATACAAAACCAGATAGACCTCGTCAGGATGGAGGGTTACGCCATGTTCCGCAACCCCTCTCTTTCGATAGACCGGCTGGCCAGCCTCGCGAGCATACTCGAAACGAGCGTCATGGACGCGTACTTCGTGGAAAAGGGTTGCGCCGTGGAGGGGATGGCCCTCGATGAACTCGACCTCCGGAGAAAAACAGGAGGGGCGACCATATTGGCGGTCGTAAGAAAAGGCAAGGCCCACACCAACCCGAGGGGGGATTTCAGACTCGAACAGGGAGACCTGCTCGTCATACTCGGAAGCCACGGGGAACTCGCGAAGGCCATGGAAGTCCTGAAGGAGAGGTGTCCGGAAACCAAAGAAAAACCGAAGGAATAACGCCTCGCGCCTGCCTTTTGACTCTTTCGATTAAAAAAAGACGGCCGCAAGAAGTTACCCCGCGGCCGCCTTGCGTTTCCGTATGCCTCTTGGAAATTACACCGTGAAGTCTTTGCCCGCGAACTGGATATTCGCCGGGTCGTCGCATCGGGGCGGGCTTACCGCGTGAACGCCGCCGCACTTCGGGCATACGTCGACAAAAGTTTTAAGCACGAACTGCTCTCCGCATCCCTGGCATTTCGCGTTAAGCCCGCCGTTCGGGATAGGCGCCTTCGCCACGCCGCCGCCGTGGGCCTGCATGACAAACTCCACAAGTTCCCTGCCCTCCGAAAACGGGCCTCCCCTTCCGTCGCTGCAACCGTTTCCGCAATCACTCATGACTAAAAATCCTCCTTAAAAAATTTTACGAGCCGCAAACGCGGCCCGCTTATCAGCCGCCGCCAAAAACCGGGCAACTTAAAATATTATAACAAAAACAAACTTATTTTGCAAAGCAAAGACGAGCCTGGTAAAAAGGCCGCGGGTAATGTCAAGTATTTTGTGTCATAAAGAAAGGGGCGGCGGTTTTTTGTTTTTTTGTTTCCGTAGGGCAACCCTCCGCATGAGGCGGAAGGGTTGCGTCTTTACGGTAGGGGCATCGTGCCCCTACTAAAGCCTTGCCCTACATGCTCATTGTCCCCCGTAAAAGCTATAAATGTATTCCTTTCCTTTTACTGAGACAAGATATGATACGGTACCAAGGCCGCGGGACCCTTATTGCGAACCTCAAGGATTGTGGTATAATATAAGTAGAGAGAAGGGTTTAACAAGCGTTGCCTAATCTAACGCCTGAGTGCGTAAACACCATCCGCAGGGCGCGTTCAAACCGCCTAAGGCGGCCGGAAACAAAGGCGCGGAACCACTCTACAGCCGGGATACCGAGTGAAGAGGGAAAACGCCCTGAAACCAAAGGCCGGCGGATCGGAAAAAAGCGGATTAAGGCGGCGTTTGTTTTTTAACGCAGGGAAACTTTCTAATGAAGGTTTCCCTTATTTATTATATAATTACAAAATGGAAGGGTAATGGGCCCGGTGGCCCTGCGGGTCTTCAAAACCCGGTTGCCGTCGTTATGCGGGGGCTGGAGGGTTCGACTCCCTCACCCTTCCGCCATAAGCGTGCCGCTTAACCCTTAATCAATTAACTTGCGTTGCGATAGACGCTCCGCAGGGGATAATTGAAACATTCCGGGTCAAGGGCTGAGCCCTTGCTTCTTAAACAAAACCTCCAACTCCGTAGTGCTTCCTTCCCTCACGGAAACCTTTTCTTTCTCATCATCGTATCCGTCGAGTTTCAAGCGCACGTCATATACGCCGGGCGCGAATTCCGCGGTTATCGGGGTAAGGCCGTAATAAATATCGCCCACATAAAGTTTCGCCCTCTCCGGAACGCTTACAACAAAGAGTCGCCCCTTGGCCGAAGGAACAGCCTTGTCTTGCGGCCCGTCTTTTGTTTCCCCTGAACTTGCGCCGCCGTTAAAAGGCTCGACTGCGTTTATGGCCAAGGCGGCCTCTTTTATCGTCTTTCGCGCCGCGCTTGAGAGATTTTTCAGCATATAATCGGATATGGTGCGCCTCGAGTTGCCGCTCACTCCGGCGAACCTTTCGTCCTCGACCCTTTCTTTGCCCGAAAAAACGACCTTATCAGTTGTCTTTTCTTTTAAAACCGATTGGATTTCAATTTTGATTTTATCCCTCTCCGCTATGTCGAGATTGAATTCCCTTATCTCGCCCGTAAGAACGTAGGCCGCGGCTTCGGCTGTTTCAGCCGATTTAAAACCGGAAGACTTCAACTCCTCGATAAAGGCCGAAGTTACCAAAGCGGACACGTCCTTATCGAGAGTAATCTTTGAGCCGGTCATGTCTAAAACGGTTGAATTTATCGCGCCGGCCGTTCGCTTCGATACGGCCTTTCTCGCGTCTTTATAAGGCTCCACAAAAACAGTTATGTCCTTGGACGTCCTTACGGCAGGCTCTTCCTTGGGAGAGTAATTCAACGCGAGCGGCCCGCCGCAGGAGGTTAAAAGGAAAAGAACGAAAACGAAACCAAGTGAAGCAATCCTGTGATTACGAACCCTTCGGCTTCGCTCAGGGCAGGCTCCGCAAAGCAATCCTGTGATTGTAAAGACGAGATTGCTTCGGGATAAGCCCCTCGCAATGACTACGCAGAACAATGGAAGTATTTTTAGTTTCATAAGTATTCCAAGAAAAAATCCGGCCTACTTAAGTTAAAGCGGGCCGGATTTTTTATGACCGCCATAGGCGTTAGAATCCCGCGAATATCATAAGGGTTGCGAGTCTATCTCCTATATCACCTTCGTTCTTGGCGGCAAGGTCGTAATAAGAGCCGCCGTACCACGTATGGTTTATCATCACTTCCACGTTTTGCGCGAGAAGATACGTGGCCCCGAGCGTTGTCGCGTTCTGCACGTCATTCGCCGCGGCGCCGGTTTCTCCGTGCCTATACGCCGCCGCTACGGTAATCTTCCCCGGCATTACGCCGAGTTCAACAAGGGCTGTCCATGCCTTTCTATCGTCCGTAGTGCTTGAATTGAATAAATTCGGAACGGCGCCTGTGCCGGTCTTTTCGGCAACAGCGTATGTGAGATAAACCCCGAGAGGCAAGCCGCTTACATTGCCCTGCGCCTGAGCGTCGATTGCCCACGCGTCGGCCTTTACATTCGTGCGCGCGGCCGTTGTAACGTCAACATCATCACCCACTCCCGCGCAGGCGGCAATAGGCAAGCCCACTCCTGTACAAATAACCTCTGTCGTCACGTCCTCGGTATACTTTGTCTCGCCGTCCCAGACCTGTCCGCCTATCGCCAAGTCCCATGTCCCCACTTTCGGGGTTAAAACAGCCCTGTAATACTTGAGATACGGCGCGGCATCGGTGTTTACGTGCTCCGGAGACCACGCGGTAAAATTTATGTAACCCATGGGATTTGACGCTACAAAGGCGAAGCCGGTCGCCGCCGTCGCCGTGCCTACGTACTGCTGGGCCGAAGTCTCGGTCCTGTGCTCAAGGGACCTTTGCACCCTCACCGCGCCTGTGTTAAGAAGTTCGAATCCGTAGGCCGCGCCTGCGGCGTCTGTCGTGAAAGGAACGATGTTGAGCGTTACTCCTTTTACCTCCTTACACATATAAGGCACTTTAAAAGAAGCCCATGCGACTTCCCCTTCCTCCACAAGCTGCGTTTCAAACAAAAACCCCACATGCTCTCCAACCCTACCGCCAAAAAGTATGGCGCCTTCGTTGGGAAATTGCAATTCTCCGCTATTCCTTTCATCGACAAGCTTACTGTCGCCGTTAGTCTTCCGATACATGATTTTAGTCACCAAAGAGGCGTTCAATACCGAGGGAAGGCTTAAAAAATCCCCTTCGATAAGACTCTGGCCTCCGATGGCCGTGTAACCGCCGGCTTTAAAACTCCTGCCAAATTCATTCAATAACGGAAAATGCTGGAAGTGGCAGGAATTGCACGCCATGCCTGTTTGTCTCGCGAATGCAGGGACAGCGTAGGCGTTTTCCGCCGATGCGGCGAAAAACACCGTTAACAGGAAAAAAGAAACCGCGTAAATCATTCTAATCGCTTTTTTCATCTTAACCCCCCTTATTGTTTAAGGTTTGTCTCGAATTCCTTATCAAAGATTAATTAAAAATAATAATATCACTATTCTACTGCTTGTCAAGAGAAATTCCGCTTGACAATCTTTGAAAAACTGCTATTATGAGTTTAAAGTTACAAATGAAGTCATCTTTAACGTTAACTATGAATTCCTTTTTAAAGTTAAAAAGGGTTGCAAATGAGAACACAGGAACTTCTCGCAAAGATAGATATACCGAGACATAAACTCTATTATCTCGAGCAAAAGGGCTATATAAAGCCGCATAAAACAGTAATAGGCGAAAAAGAATTCAGGGAATACAGCGAAGAGGACGTAAAAAAAGTAGAGTGCCTCTGGAAGTATCTTAAAAAAGGCTTTAAATACAAAACGGCTTTTGAAAAGGCAATGGAAGATCTCTCGACACTGCAGATGAGTTTGATAAAAAACGAAAGTGTTGAAAAACAATAACTCTGCGAGATATGAAGGCCCTCGAAGAATCTGCAAATAGCGTTGAGCCGAGCGGGAACCTGGCAAGAAACCTCGATCGGCAGATTCATGTTTTTGAAGAGCCTGACAACCATCCGGAAAGTTCGGATTGGTTGTGGCAACTCAAAAACAGGATAACCTCTTTTGAAGTCCTGAGTAAACTCATAAAACTCACGCCCGAAGAAAAAGAAGGATTCAAAAAATCCAAGGGCCGCCTCGCCATGGCCATAACCCCTTACTTCTTTTCCCTCATAGACAAGGACGACCCGAACTGCCCCATAAGAAAACAGGCCATCCCGAGGATAGAAGAACTCCGCGTCGCTCCCGAAGAAATGATCGACCCCTGCGGCGAGGACTCTCACTCTCCGATACCCGGGCTCGTGCACCGCTACCCCGACAGGGTGCTTCTCATAGTAACGGACTCCTGCGCCATGTACTGCCGCTACTGCACGAGGAACCGCCTCGTAGGCGACGAAAAAGCCCCCATGGGACTGGAGAACTTCGAAGAGGCGTGCAAGTACATAAAGTCCCGCAAATCCATAAGGGACGTTTTAATCTCCGGCGGCGACCCGCTCATGATGAACACGGACCTCCTCGAACACTACATAAGCAAGCTCAGGGCCATTCCGCACGTCGAGATGATACGCATAGGCACGAGGGTTCCGGTGACTCTCCCCATGAGAATAGACATTGAGCTCGTCTCCATGCTTAAAAAATACCACCCGCTCTTTTTGAGCATTCACTTCTCTCACCCGAGAGAGATAACGCCTCAGGTCAAGAAAGCCTGCTCCATGCTCGCGGACGCCGGGATACCGCTCGGAAGCCAGACCGTGATACTCAAGGGCATAAACGACAGGCACTCCATAATGAAAAAACTCATGCAGGAACTCCTGAAGATAAGGGTGCGCCCGTACTACCTCTACCAGTGCGACCCTGCGCTCGGAACCGCGCACTTCAGAACCCCTCTCTCGACGGGCATCAAGATTATAGAAAAACTCCGCGGCCACACCACGGGCTACGCCATTCCGACCTTTGTCATAGACGCGCCCGGAGGGGGCGGAAAAATCCCGATAAACCCCGGCTACGTCGTATCGGTGTCCAAAGACAAGGTCGTCTTGAGAAACTTTCAGGGCAAAATTTTCGAACACATCGAACCAAAAGCGACTCCTAACGAAGACTGAAAGGCTTTCCCCTGTCCTTGAGAACGGCATACATGCCCCGGCGCAAAAAGTAAGGTTGGGAATATGTGCGAACTTAAAGACCAAGACCCCGTAATCACGTTATGCGCCGAATTCGAGGAGAGATACCCCGGATTCGGCTTTGAACGGGCGGCAATAGAAATTTTAGCGGAGCGGCAGACGCAACAGCACACATAAGACGCAAAAAACATCCGTAGATTACCTTGACCTCCGGTCTTGCGAAAGTGTATCATCTTTAAATCCCATGAGAGACAAACTCCTGAACATACTCTTCGAGAAGTCCTTCAGATACGACCCTGACAAAGGATTCCTGCTTTCCTCGGGCGCGAAAAGCGACATGTACGTTGACGCGAAGAAGACCGTGCTTAGCGCGGAGGGCATGGTGCTTACCGGAAGGCTCCTTTTTGAACGGATTAAAAACGACTCGATAGACGGCATAGGAGGGCTTACCCTCGGAGCCGACCCTCTGGCTTACGCCGCGGCCTTGGTATCGAACATGGAAGGCAAACCCTTAAACGTTTTCATCGTGAGGAAAGAGCCGAAAAAACACGGCACCGAGCAATGGATAGAAGGCCCGTTAAAACCCGGCGCAAGAGTCGTAATCGTTGACGACGTGGTAACCACCGGCGCCTCGACCATAAAGGCGGTCGAAAAGGCGATTAAGGCGGGATTTAAGGTGGTAAAGGCGCTCGTCCTGCTTGACAGGGAAGAAGGCGGAAGGCAAAACGTCGAAAAATACTGCGCCTTCGAGTCCCTTTTCACGAGAAAAGACCTCCTCGACCTGCGCGCCAAAAAATTAGCCCAAGAACCAAAAAAGAAATGAAACCCTTTGAACGCATAGTATTTCCGCTCGACCTGCCGACCGAAAAAGAGGCGCTCGAATTCACAAAAACGCTCGAAGGCCTTGTCGGGGTTTTCAAGGTCGGACTCGAACTTTTCGTGGCATCCGGCCCATCGGTCATAGAAAAAATCAAAAAAATCTCGCCCGAGACAAAGATATTCCTGGACCTTAAATTCCACGACATACCGGAAACCATGAAAAGGGCCGTCTCGTCCGCCGCTTGTCTGGGCGTGGATTTCATGACGATTCACGTCTCGGCCGGAGAAGAAGCCTTAAGAGCCGCCGTCAAAGCAGGCTCCGCCTCAGGCGGAGGCAAACTTAAGATACTCGGCGTTACGGTTCTTACGAGCATGTCCGAAGAAGACCTCGAAGAGATTACGCCTTCTTTGAGAAACGTCGAATCTCTCGTCTTAAAAAGAGCGGCCCTCGCGAAAAAATGCGGCCTCGACGGAATCGTATGCTCCGGACTCGAAGCCAAGAAGATAAAAGAAACTTTCGGTAAGGAATTTATCGCGTTAACGCCGGGGATAAGGCTTGCTCAAGACCAAAAAAAAGGCGACCAGAAGCGCGTCGTCACTCCTTACGACGCTATATTTAACGGCGCGGACTATCTCGTGATAGGCCGTCCGATAAGGGATTCCAAAAACCCTTCGGAAACCTTGAATGCGATTACAAAAGAAATAGAAAAGGCCTTAAAAGACAGGGGCTGAGCCCCTGCTTACTATCTGCCGAGGCAAACTCTTGACCCGTAATATTTTAGCCAACCCCTTGCGCTTTTGAAAAACCCTGCTATATAAGTATTAGACGCAACTCACCTCGGCGAACCCAGCCAATCCTAAAAATCTATGAAAGACGCGCTTAAATATACCGATACTCCGGAAAAAACGCGCCCCTCGGCGTCGACGCAGGCGCGCCCAACGAGGGGCGGGGATGTCGGAGAGAGACTCTGTCTCGTAAGAAAAAAGTTCAACATGAGCCAAAAGGAGATGTCTTCGAGGTTCCTCATCTCCCCGACTTATCTTTCCGAGCTCGAAACAGGAAAGAAGGTTCCCGACGGTCCGCTCCTTGTTGCCATAGAATCGGTCCTTATGGTTGACCGGAGGTGGCTTCTTACGGGAAAAGGCGAGATGCCGGCGAGTCCGTGCAGCGCTTTTGATGAAACAATCGACGAGAGCGCGGCCGTGGTGGAACTATTAACGGGTTATAAGACCCTCTCGCTCCAAGGTAAAAGAAAACTTCTCATGTTTCTCGAAATGCTCGCTCCGGCCCAAAGAAAAACCCGCAACGCGTGAGAGCCGCTTTCTTAATCCCTATTGCAAGATGTCCTGCGGACGGCACAATAAATGTAGGGCAGGGCTACGGTGAATTTTCTTACCTTTTATCCCTCCCCACTTGTTGGGGAGGGAAGGGTGGGGTAGCCCTGCGTAAAGACGCAACCCCCCGCTTAAGATTGCGGGGGCAGGCTCTAAAGGGAGGCGCTACTTGCCGCAAGCGGTGACAAAACATGAATGGTCAAAGGCTTGCCCCCGCAATATTAAGCAATAGGCTCAGTCCTTTACCCCGTAACCGATATAATTTACCGAAGCGTCTTTGCTTATTTTGAATCCTCTTTCGCTAACGCTCAGGCTTATCCCTTTTACGTCTTTAACGATAACGTAATTTTCCCTTAAAAACCTCGCGAGTTCCGAGGGCTTTATGAACTTCTTGTAATCGTGAGTTCCCTTGGGAAGAATTCGCAATACGTCCTCTGCCATGAATATTGCCAAGAATTTGGCCATCAGGGTTTTATTTATGGTTGAAAATAAAAAAAGGCCGCCTTTCTTAAGCGTCGAGCAAACGTCTTTCACGAACTCAGGCAAATTCTCCACGTGCTCCAAGACCTCGCTCGACACGACGCAATCGAAAACGCCTTTATTTTCCGATGAAAAAGAAGATACCTCTACAACGCGATAGTCTATTTTAAGGCCTTGCTTTACGGAGTGCTCTTTGGCCGCTTCTATCGAAGGAATAGAGACGTCTATGCCCGTTACTATTGCTCCGGCTTCTGCAAACCTCTCTGAAAGCAACCCTCCGCCGCAACCAACGTCCAAAATCTTTTTCCCTTCAAGCGTTCCGAGTTCTTCTATTACGCGGGCGGAAAAGTAGTCGAACCTTAAAGGAATTATTTGGTGGAGCGACTTGAGAGCGCCCTCGGGATTCCACCAGTCGTCTTTGAATGAGTCAAAGGGGTGTTGGTTCGCCATTCCCTCTACTCCACCCCGTATTCTTTCCATCTCTTTGTAACAAGTTCCGCGATTGCTGAATCCATCTCTATTTTTCTGCCCCATTCTCTTTCGGTCTCGGGCCTGATTTTATTGGTCGCGTCTATGCCGAGTTTGCTTCCGAGGCCGTCTTTCGGGGACGAAAAATCGAGGTAATCAATCGGCGTATCCTCTATTACTGTCATGTCCCTTTTCGGGTCAACCCTCGTGGAGAGCGCCCACACCACGTCGTTCCAATCGTGCACGTTTATGTCATCGTCAACCACTATCACGTACTTGACGTAGAGGAACTGCTTCAACATTCCCCAAAAGCCCATCATTATCCTTTTCGCGTGGCCGGGATATTCCTTTTTAATCGAAATAACCGCTATCCTGTAAGACACCGCCTCCATGGGAAGAGAAAAATCAACCACCTCGGGAAAATGCAACTTAAGAGTGGGCAGAAAAAGGGTATTCAAAACAGTGCCTATTATGGCGTCCTCCTTTGGAGGACGGCCTGTTATGGTGGTAAGATAAATGGGGTTTTTCCTGTGGGTTATCGCCTTAAGGTGAAATACCGGGAACTTCTCCACTGAGTTATAATATCCCGTATGGTCTCCAAACGGGCCTTCGGGCAAGGTGTCTCCGTGGCGTATCTCTCCCTCCAAAACAATCTCGGCGGTCGCGGGAACTTTAAGAGGAATGGTCTTGCACTCCACAAGCTCGATTGCCTTTTTCCTCAATACCCCGGCGAAGTGATACTCTCCCACGTCTTCGGGCAGAGGCGTTACGGCCGCTATGGTCGTCGCGGGCTCGCACCCTATGGCAATGGCCACGGGCATGGGTTTACCGGTCTTACTCCACATTGCCTCGTGCTTTGCCCCGCCCCTTTGCTTGAGCCACCTCATTATGGCGCGTTTTTTATCGACATACTGCATCCTGTAAACCCCAACATTGTAAGGCCCTCCTTCAGGGGCCTGGGTTACGACAAGCGGCCACGTTATGAGAGGCGAAACGTCATCGGGCCAGCACTTTATTATCGGAAACTTAGAGAGGTCGGCGTCGTCTCCTGTCAATATCACCTCCTGACAAGGGCCTGACCAGAGGGTCTTCGGCCCGAGAGTCAGGATAGAGCTGAAAACCGGTATGTTTTTAAGGGCCTCCCAAATGCCCTCAGGAGGCTTGGGCCTTTGCAAAAACGCTATGAACTCCCCTATCTTTTTCAGTTCCTCCTCGTCCGTTTCAAGCCCGATGTTAACCCTGTATCTCGTGCCGTAAAGATTCGCGACAACAGGCATATCATAGCCCTTTACCTTCTCGAACATCACGGCGGGGCCGCCTTTTTTCACGAGCCTGTCCATAATCTCGCTTATCTCCAGCGACGGCGAAACCTCGGCCCGGACAACCCTCAAAAGCCCCTTTTGCCTGAGGGTTTCAATGAATTCCCTTAAATCGTAGAATGCCATAACACCCCTTTGTAAGGAAAATTATTTATTACTGTCATTGCGAGGGGCTTTATCCCGAAGCAATCTCAATAAACGAGATTGCTTCGCTTCGCTCGCAATGACGACAAAATTGGCTTTTCAACACCCCTTCAGATATTCATGTCAAGTATTATCAAAACGAGAATGAACGCCCCGCCCCACGCGTTCAAACGAAATACCTTATGAGCCTCTTCTCTCGCCGGACGTTTCTTCAATCTTACAACCATCACGATAAAAAATAAACAGAAAACAACCACGCCGGAATAATAAATCGCCCCGAGGCCGGCGAAAACTCCGGCCGGAATTAAGGCAATGGCGGTAGCAACATAAAATAAGCAGATTGCCTCGTAAACGCGGCTTTTGAAGAATATCGCCGTTGACTTGACCCCGACCTTCAGGTCGTCTTCGATATCCATGAGCGCGTAGATTGTGTCGTAGGCCGTTGACCAGAAAACATTCGCGATGAATATCAAAACCGCCGGAACACCTATCGCGCCGCGCACCGAAGACCACGCCATCACGGCGCCCCATCCGAACGCCGCGCCTAAAAACACCTGCGGAAAGAAACTCACCCTCTTAACAAAGGGATAAACAATCGCCAGGATTATGGCGACTAACGAAAGGGCTATGGTAAACGGGTTAAGAAAGAGCACGAGCGAAAACGCGAGAAGAGAGAGGACGGCAAAAACAACGAGGGCTTCTTTTTTATCGAGCCTTCCATCAACGAGGGGACGGCCTTTGGTCCTCTCCACGAAGGCGTCGAAGCCTCTATCCGCGAAGTCGTTTATCGCGCACCCGGCGCTCCTCATGAAAAACGCCGCCAAGGTGAATATCAAAAGAAGTTTTAAGGACGGAGTTCCGCTTGAGGCGAGGAAAAGCGACCAAAGCGCCGGCGAGAGAAGAAGCGCCGTGCCGTAGGGCTTCTTAAGCCTGATGAGGTCAATGACGGCTGAAATCTTTTTGCTTAACAGAGCCTCGGCCAAAAACCCCCCTTATTTTTTAATCGCCTTCTTTTTAAACCTTACTCCCTTTACCTTTGCCAGGGAAGGGCTGAAGACCTCGACCACTATGCCTTTTATCCGCTTGGCGCCGTTTCCGGCAAGTCCGATAAGCCTGTAACGGCGGCAAAAAAGAGAAACTTCTTTTTTTAGGCCGAACCCTTTGGAAATCTTTTTATCTCTTATTACGGCAAACTCAAACGCTTCCCTTCTGACTCCGATGTTTCCGAGGCTAAAGACGCTCCCGAGCGGTTTTCTCGATGTTTTCAAAACGCGGCTGAATCTTTTCCCCGTAAGGGAGGACGGAAAAACGCTTCTCGCGTAGACGAGTCTTTCCCCTCCGGCCTTGAGCCAGACTTCTCTTTCGATTGAATCTTCGCCGGGCATTGACATAAGATACGCGCCCTCGTCCTTATCGAGAGGGCGGCGCAAGACCTTGCGAAGCTCGGCCTCCACCGCCGAGCCGCTTAATGCCTCCAGCCTCTTGGTAAGAGAACCCCTTAACAAAAGAAGCCTTACGAAGCCTTTTCCAAGGCTTCCCGGGTCCAAGGATTTTTTCCAGTCGAGTGCCTTTTGCCAGCCGCGAACGAATCTCGTCATTATGCAAGAGAAATTAACACAAGGAAGGGAATAAGGTCAATTGCCTATCCTTGCGGACGGCACAATGAATTAACAGGTCGCTGTAATGCGCATGCTAAAGAGTAAGTAAAACATTACGGGTGCCGAACTCAGCCCTTGCGCGCCATAGAGCCGGGAAAAACAATCCCCGCTTTTGTCATTCCCGTCCGCCTGAGGCGGAAGCGGGAATCCGGTTTTTTGTCTTTAAAACATTTTGTATAGCTCCCCGCTGGAATTTACCCCGTACTTGATACGGGGCGGGGACGGCGTCTGGATTCCCCGACCCGCCCCATTGGGCGGGTACCCCGAACCTCGGGAATGACACTGCTTAAAAAAGAAAAAACAAAACCGGGAAGGCCGCGATAAAACTCAAACGGCCTTCCCGGTTCAAAATAATAACGCCCAGCCCTGTCAGCAGGTCGCCTTGCATTCTTCTTCGATTACCTTGGCAAAGGCCTCAATGGAGCCTTTGAGGGCGTTAACCGTAACCTTATTGGCTTTGCGCATGACCATCAAAACCTTTGCCGTGTAGACTATCTCTTCCGGCGTAAGCGCGCCGATGCTTTTGGAAACCGCGTCCGCGGCATCTTCCATGGCGCTGGACTTGAAACCCAAACCTTCCTCCGCGATCCTGTAAGCGGCGTTGCCGGTAAGGAGCCAGTCCACCGAAAGCCCGTAAATCGAAGCGAACTTGATTACGAGATGGCTCGGCATCCTGTCCCTTTTCTTGTAATTGGAAAGCGCCTGCGGCGTAACGCTTAACACGCGAGCCGTTGCCGACTCGTTCTTGAGCTTCCCCGCTTCCTTCATTCTCTCGATGATGCCCGAGTATCCAAGATGCTTTGACGTCATAAACCGTTTTACTCCTCTCATCGTTGAAAATTCATAAGAAAAAACTACTGTATTTTAATGCCCGCGAATATCCTTGTCAACAAAAAATTTAAGGCAGGCGGAGTGCCCCGCATAATGTTTCAATCTGTCTCGCGTTCGCTCGAGGCGGACGTGCCCTCCGCAAGGAGCGTAAACCTTTGGCAGGACATCAAACCTTTTCGTAAGGGTCAAAGAGTTTTTTGTACTCGTCGAGGGCAAAACGGTCGGTCATGCCCGCGATGTAATCGCATATGAGCCTTTCTTTGCCGATGCTTTCGATATGGGAAAAGAAATGCGGCGGCAATAACCTTGATTCCCTCATATAGGCGTTGAAAAGCCCTTCGAGCATCCTCTCCGCCTTGTCCGCCATCCGCGCCAGACGGTAGTGTTCGTAGAGGTTTTTCCTGAGGAACTTTCTAAGCTCGACGTTCTTCGCTGTCATGCCGCGGCTGAAACAGGCGACCGGCTTTCCTCTTTTTCTTACGTCCGCGGCCGATTCTATGCCTTCTTCTTCGAGAACCGAAAAAATATTGCCCACGAGGTCGGTAACCTGAGCGTTTATTATCCTGACGATGGTCTGGTATTTAAGAATCTTGAAGTCAACGTTCTCGTGGGCTTTTTTGACCTCTTTAAAGTTCTCCCGCCATAACTCCACGTCCTTCATCATGTCCGGCTCTATCATGCCCGACGACAACCCGTCGTCTATGTCGTGGTTATTGTAGGCTATCTCGTCCGCTATATCCACTATCTGCGCCTCGAGCGAACTTGCCATGCCTTTTTCGTACTCGTCCGCGGAACCCGGCCTGTCGTGCTCCGAATTGTGCTTTGTTATGCCTTCGCGGACTTCCCACGTAAGATTCAAGCCCGGGAAAAGCGGGTACCTTTTTTCGAGTTCCTCGACCACGCGCAGACTGTGGGCGTTATGCTCGAATCCGCCGTGCCCCGACATGAGGCCGTTCAGTATCCGCTCCCCGGTATGGCCGAACGGGGGATGGCCGAGGTCGTGGGCAAGGGCTATGGCCTCTGAAAGCTCTTCGTTAAGCCCGAGGGCCTTCGCTATGGTGCGCGCTATCTGCGCCACCTCTATGGTGTGGGTAAGGCGCGTCCTGTAGTGGTCTCCCTCGTGATAGACGAAGACCTGCGTCTTATACTCGAGGCGCCGGAAGGCGTTACAGTGGATTATCCTGTCTCTATCCCTCTGAAAGACCGTCCTGAAGGGATGCTCGGCCTCGGGATAACGCCTTCCCCTCGAATCAAGGCTCTTTACGGCGTAGGGAGCGAGCCTCTTGGCCTCTTCAATCGATATGTTTAAAAAATTTGTCTTTGACATTTCAAAAAACCGCTCTACAATTTATAGTATAAAACAATGAATACGTCAAACAATGCGATAATCCCGATTCTTGCCGGCCTCTTGCTTTTCATTGCCGGTTGCGCGTCCGTAATATCCAAAGACGTCCTCAAACAAGCCGAATTCAACGTAACGGTCCCCATGGTGCAGGCCGACCCGAAGGCCTATACGGGCCGAAAGGTCGTGTGGGGAGGGCTTATAGTCTCCACCGAAAACCTCGAAGACAAAACCCTCGTGGAGGTCTTCCAAACGCGGCTTGACTCCACTCAAAGCCCCACGCGCGAACCTCTGGCGAACGGCGGCAGGTTCATTGTCGCGATAGAGGGTTACGCCGACCCTCTCATTTACCGCGAAAAAAAGGGCATTACCGCGGCAGGCGTCATAACGGGCGTCGAAACGAAAAAGATAGGCAAGATGGCCTACGCCTACCCTGTGTTAAAGCCCATGGAAGTGCATCTATTCGACATGGAAGAGGCCGCATACCCGCCGTCTTACTATTATCCGTACCCCATGTATCAGCCTTACTACTGGCCCTATTACCCTTGGTGGTACAGGCCTTACCCGTAATGAAGTGAGAAACCGTTATACGCGGACGTGATGCGTGATGCGTGAAAAACAAGATTGCTTCGTCCGCCAATAATAACGGCGGACTCGCAATGACATTTCTTTACGTATACCGCTCCGATGTTTCAATACGGAGCGCCCCGTATCCAAAGGCATCGGGGCGCATCACGCGCACGCATCACGATCTTTAATGCGAGTCAAGGCTCAGCCCTTGTCGCAACCGTCCTTTAATTTGCGCATGAACTCGGTGTACTCGTCATAGTATTTTTCCATGAGTTCGTTCAAGTCCGCGCCTTCGGAATCTATGCCCTTCTTGCGTTTTAAGAACTCTATGAACGTCACTGCCTTGACTCCTTAGTCTTTCGATAGGGCAACGGGTCTTTGACCCCGGCCTCTTTAAAGCCCTTCATCCGGAGAAGGCACGAATCGCACTCTCCGCAGGCCTCATTCGAATCCTTGTAACAAGACCACGTAAGCCCGAAAGGCGCGCCTAACTCCATGCCTTTTTTGACTATCTCTTTTTTCGTGAGGCGTATGAGAGGGGTTTTTATCTTGATGGCGGTATCCGGCCTCGTGCCTTTTTCTACCGCCTCTTCAAACGCCCTGAAAAACCCCTCCCTGCAGTCGGGATACCCCGAACTGTCCTCCTCCACCGCGCCTATGTAAACGCTTTTCGCGCCTATTGCCTCGGCCCACGAGACGGCGGCCGAAAGGAGATTCGCGTTCCTGAATGGCACGTAGGTCGAAGGTATTTCGCTTCGGGAGACATCGCCCTTCGGGACTTCGATTTTTTTATCGGTCAAGGAAGACGCGCCGATGGTTTTCAGGTGTTGGAAATCCGCTATAAGAGTTTCTTTCGCGCGAAAATGCCTTGCTATGCGCTTAAAGCACTCGAACTCTTTTTCTTCGGTTCTCTGGCCGTAATTGACGTGAAGGAGAGCCACGTCCCCCTCTTTTGCCGCTATCGCGGCCGTAACGCAACTGTCGAGCCCCCCGCTAACGAGAACCACCGATAAAGGTCTGGCCGCCATTCATAAATTAAAGCATACATCGAAGCAACCCTCAATCCATTTTTAAGGCCTCTCGGTCAAAACGTCTTTTATCGCTGTTTCGACAATCTCGTCGTCAGGCTTGTCGGTGGAAAGCCTTATGTCAGGATTTTTTATTCTTTCAAAAACTTCCTTTTGCTTGAGATATATGTCTCGCGTGGCGTCCGAAATAGAGGTCTTGTCGCGAAGACGTTTCTTAAGCCTTGCCTTTATAACCGCGTCGTCGCTCACGCACTCGATTATCTTGAAATCCGCTTCGGCCTTTTTCGCGGCTATCGAAGCTTCCTTGATGTATGTATTTTTTGAAAACGTCGCGTCGAGCATGACGGAACGGCCGCTTTCCAAAAACTCGAGGCCTTTTTTAACGAGCTCATTATATGTTTTATCGGTCGCTTTTTCCGAATATATGCCTTTTTTGAAGCCTTCGTAACGATGAGCGCGTTTCGGAATTGAAAAAAGACTTTTCCGCGCCTCGTCCGACGATATTATCGCCATGCCCGTCTTTCCCGCGATAAGCCTCGCCACGGTGGACTTGCCGGTTCCGATAAGGCCGCAAACCAAAAGAAGAACGGGCCTATGGCCGCCCGTTGAGTATTCGCAAGAAAGGTCGAAATAGCGAAGGGCCTTCAAAAGGGCGTCTTTTTTATCTTCGGAAGATTCCTCGGGCTCTTTAAGCTTGAAACCCTCGACCTTGCCCCGCACAAAGGCGCGGTAGCATTTGTAGAAATCCAACAACCTTTTCCCCTCGATATCGCGGGTGGCCGAAAAATATTCTTTTTCAAAGACTCTCGCGAGGTCTCCTCTGCCGCGAAACTCCAGATCCATCGAGAGGAACGCCGCGTCCGACACCGTGTCCGAATAGCGGAAACGCCTGTTGAACTCTATACAGTCGAATATGAAGATGCCGTCCTCCACGCCTATGTGCTCGGAATGTATGTCGCCGTGGCAGTCCCTTATAAAACCCGCCTCGGCCCTCTTTTTGAAAAGACGCGCGTTTTTCCTCAAAAACCCCTCTGCGTAAGAGCGTATCTTATCCAGCCTTTTACCGCTTATCGTAGTTCCGGCAAAAGGAGAGACCTGAGAGAAATTCTCCTCGATATTTTGCCTTATTATTTCCGATTCTCCGAACCCGGAGATGCCTTTATTCGTGAGGGCGTCTTTATGGAAAGCCGCTATCTTTTCCGCGACCCTTTTTACGATTTCCGCCGTTATCGTTCCGTCCTTTATCATCCGTTCAAGGATGACCTTGTCCGGAATCCTTTTCATCTTGACGGCGTATTCGACCACCCGGCCTTTGCCTTCGACGCGATAACCGCCCCTGACCCTCGTAATAGGCACGACCCCGAGGTAAATATCGGGGGCGAGGCGCCTGTTAAGACGCGCCTCTTCCTTGCAAAAATACAGCCTCTTTTCGAGGGCCGTGAAATCCAGGAACCCGAAGTCAACCGGCTTTTTTATCTTGTACGCGTATTTGTCGGTGAGGAATATATAAGAGATGTGAGTCTGAAGGAAGGTAATCTTGCCGCAGGCTTCCGGATACGCGGAAGGCTTAAGAAGCGCTTTTATGACGGCCGGCAACCCCATGACTGCTTCCCCTTTTTCGCTGCGTTAAAACGGCATCATAAATAAATGTTCATTGCAAAATATTTTACTCCTTGCCTTCCATCGCGTAAAGAGCCGGAAGATTCCTGAAACGCTCTTTATAATCGAGCCCGTAGCCCACGACAAAGCCCTTTCCGATCGTTTTGCCGAAATAATCCACCTTCGAAGCGGCCTCGCAACCGTCCCTCATCAAAAGAGCGCAGAGTTTAAGCACGGCGGGATTCTTTCCGTTCAGGTGGTCTAAAACTTTTTTGACCGTTACCCCGCGGTCGCTTATGTCTTCAACCACCAAAACGTGCCTGCCTTTAATGTCAATTTCTATGTCTTTTGTTATGCGGGCGTCTTCACCGGGAGAATCGCTCATTCCGTAAGAACTCACCCTGATGAAATCCACCTCGAGCGGCATGTCGAGAGCGCGCGCGAGGTCGGCCATGAAAACAAACGAACCTTTCAAGACTCCTATGAGGACCGGGGTTTTCCCCTTGAAGTCGCGTTGTATCGCGGAGGCCACCTTAGCCACTGCCTCCTTTATCTCCGCTTCGGTCATGATGAGAGTAAGCCTGTTTTCCATGTCGTAACCATATCTTACGCCGTGATTCCGGAAAACGCAACACTGCAAAAATTAACGGCTGTATTATTTGGCTTTCCTCAATCCATCGCAAGCAACCGGAACCGGCCTATGGCTTTACGCGCAGCCGATCGAGAGCCGGGCGCGCTTCCGTAAAATCAGGCTTGATTCTTAACGCCTCTTCGTATTCTTTCAGCGCTTCCTCTTTTAGCCCCTTTTTTTCATACGCAAGGCCGAGGTTGTAATACGCCTGCCACATGCCGGGCGACAACCTTATCGCCTTTCGAAATTCTTCGATCGCCTCATCCACGCGGCCGAGTTTTCCGTAAACGAGTCCAAGGTTATTATGTGCAAGCGCATAACCGGGTTTTAATCTTATTGCCTTTTGGTATTCTTCAATCGCCTCGTCGGCGCGGCCGAGTCCGTAATAAACGGTTCCGAGATTGTTATGCGCGGCCGAGTTCGTCATAAACAAGCCCGAGATTATTATGCCCCCTCGCTTTATAAGCGCTATTTCCTGCGACGTCTTTCCATAGCGTTATTTCGTCCTTCCATGTCGAGTTTCTCTTAAAAACGGCAATGCCGAGGGCAAGGAGGATTATGAGCGATAAAGCAACCATTGCCTTCCCAATCCCGACGGGCCGCCGGAACCCGGCTGCTTTCGGGCTTGCGGAAATATCTCTTTTTTCGCCTTGGTCGCGAAGCTGTTTTCCCCCGCTCGCCTTGTCCATTGGTTTATATTATATAAAAATTCCGTTGCAATCAAGGCGAAGAAAGCGACGGGTGCGGGACTGAGCCCCGACCCGCCCTGTGGGGCGGGTACCCCGCGCAATGTTTTAACTTGCTTCGTGTCCGCCCGCCAATAA
>Ga0209431_10000071_pt1 | contig 70539 bp, 64 predicted proteins | sample RifCSP13_3_FD_184021 | JGI IMG/M metagenome (GOLD analysis project Ga0209431, IMG submission 184021) | Soil microbial communities from Rifle, Colorado - Rifle CSP2_sed 13_3 (SPAdes) (version 2) | ecosystem: Environmental > Terrestrial > Deep subsurface > Rock core/Sediment | place: Rifle... | reverse complement strand
TTTGTAGGTGGGATCTAAAAAGCACTACACACTACCGTGTGTAGGATCTATTGTTTTGACACAGTCTCTAAAGCGTATGGTGTCTGGGTAATGAGCAGTGACCAAAGACCAATGACCAAGTGACCAATACACTCTCTCTATCTTGCGTATCCGCGACTCGGAACTATCGCACCACTCCCGTTAATGGGCTCGAAGCGCTGGCATAGAGGCGCTTTGGCATTCGACCCGCATGGTACGCCAGACGTCCGGCTTCAATCGCAAGCCGCATCGCCTGTCCCATCTTCTCTGGATCCATCGCCTCGGCGATAGCGGTGTTCATCAACACTGCATCAGCGCCGAGTTCCATTGCGATTGCAGCATCACTTGCCGTGCCGACGCCGGCGTCAACGATAATCGTCGCGTCAGGAAGCTGCTCGCGCATGATTCGAAGGTTTGCCGGGTTCTGAACTCCTAACCCTGAACCAATTGGTGCTGCGAGTGGCATTACAGCAACACATCCCGCGTCGAGAAGCTTCTTAGCCATAATCAGATCGTCATTGAAGTATGGCAGGACCACAAACCCCTCTTTTACCAGGACTCGCGCTGCCTCCAGCGTCTGTTCGTTGTCGGGAAACAACGTGGTTTGATCGCCAATTACTTCCAGCTTAATCAAATCGGTCTGAAGGGCTTCTCGCGCCAGACGCGCAGTGCGCATTGCCTCCTCCGCCGTGTAGCAACCTGCCGTGTTCGGCAGGATATGCAGCGCGGGGTCGAGATGATCTAGAAACGATTCTGAACTCCGGTCCAGGGGCACACGGCGGACAGCCACGGTTACCATCTCTGCGCCTGAGGCCTTATGCGCCAGCTTCATCTCGGAAAAGCTACGGTACTTTCCGGTGCCTATTATCAGTCGCGAAGTAAGCGTGATATTAGCGATGTGGAGATTCTCAGATCGTGTTGCTGCTGCCGTGGACATGATGACTACCGCCTTTTAATACACGGAATTTCTACGCCCCTGACTCTACAACAAAAGCTCTAGAGGAAAAAAGCGATCCGCGACCCCACATGCACCCGCACGAACTGAAAACTGGAGGTTAGAATTGTTAATTATGGTTTGGAGCGATATCTTTAGTCACGAGCTCGAAGGGTGTGACATCAATAAACTGTGGGTGGCCAGGACAGGTCCGGAATCTGTATGGCCAAGGCTAACTCTATGAGAATCTTACTCAGCGGATCGCACGGGTTGGTAGGCGGTGCGCTCATGAAGTCCCTCGAAGGCGATGGGCATGAAGTTAGACCACTCGTCCGCTATCCGACCGGATATGGAGCTAAAGAGATCGAGTGGAGCCCCGACCGCTACTCCATAGCAATGTCGAGGATCGAAGGATTTGATGCCCTGGTCCACCTGGCCGGAGAAGGCATCGCGGAAGGGCGTTGGACGAGCGAGAAGAAGCGCCTTATAAAAGAGAGTCGGGTTAAGGGAACTAAACTGATCGCTGAAGCTCTCACTACTATCGATCAACCACCCAAAATCTTTCTTTGTGCCTCCGCCATTGGGTATTACGGTGATCGGGGCGACGAGCTCTTAAATGAAGAAAGCCCACCCGGAAGTGATTTCCTGGCGGACGTATGCGTTCAATGGGAAAACGCTACTAGCCAAGCAAGAGAGAAGGGAATTCGAACTGCAAATCTTCGCTTTGGAATAATCCTTGATGCCGGCGGCGGAGCACTCGCAAAGATGCTACCGCCATTCCGAATGGGAGTCGGAGGTCGTATCGGTTCCGGCAAACAGTGGATGAGTTGGATCGCGCTAGCGGATGTCGTGGGTGCCATCCGCCATGCTTTGGAAAACGAATCACTCAGTGGGCCGATCAACTACGTGGCGCCGAATCCAGTCAAGAACGCAGAGTTCACGAAAACTTTGGGCCGCGTCCTTTCGCGTCCAACTCTCTTTCCGATTCCGGCCTTTGGTATACGAATGGTATTCGGTGAGATGGCTGACGCCTTACTATTGTCGAGTCAGCGTGTCGAGCCTTCAAAACTGAAGAGCAGTGGTTTTAAGTTTCAATACTCTCAACTACAACCGGCCCTCCGTGACATCCTAAGCGCATAGATATCACTGACTAACTACCAGGCCACCAACAACTAACCACTCGCATTAGCTTCTTCACGCGCACCGAATCCTTCAAGCACTTCAAAGACCTCAAGAGCGTACTTGACGTTTCCAAAAGGCGCCGAAACTTGCACTCCCTGAATCTGATCGCGCACGTCAAGCAGTGACTCCCGTGCAATCTTCAGCCCTTCTTCTCGTCCTGCTTCCTTACTTATGGCTGACGCAGCACGCATGCGGTTCATGATCCCTTCAGTAACTCGCACGCCCGGAACTTCATTATGCAGGAATTCGGCGTTCCGATAGGAAACCAGTGGCCAGATGCCTGCCACGATCGGAATGCGTACGTGCTCGATCTTTTTCAAAAACTCCAACAGCTGATCCGTGTCGAATACTGGTTGCGTGATCGCATATTGCGCGCCTGCCTCTACTTTATATTCGAAGCGGCGAATCTCTTCGTCGAGGTTAATTGCTCCTGGATTTACGCCTACGCCGATGCAGAAGGCGGTCGGCTGTCCAATCGGATTGTTTCCAATGTCCAGGCCATGGTTCAGCTTGTTCACCATATTGGTGAGTCCAATTGCATCTATGTCAAAGACCGCGGTTGCATCCGGATAAGGGCCCATTTTTGGAGGGTCTCCTGTTATTAAGAGGAGGTTCCTGATTCCGAGGGCAGCGGCTCCCAGCAAATCAGACATCATCCCCAGCAGATTTCGATCCCGGCAGCAGTAGTGCAGCACCGACTCGATGCCGATCTGTTGTTCAACGAGGACGGCGGTTGCGAGCGCACTCATTCTCGATTGTGCGCGCGCGCCATCAGGGATGTTCACGCCGTCGACTCCCGCTTCCTTCAGTAATCTGATGGAATCCAGGGTCTTCTGAGCATCAACGCCTTTTGGCGGCAATACTTCGACAGAAGTGACAAACTCGCCATTGACGATCTTGCGCGACCATGCGGACCGTTCTTCTGGTGGGATAGTTTTGATATCGGCGGGAGTGATCTCCTGAACGTGTGCAAGAGCCCCGGACGCCATAACGACTTTCTGGGCCCTGGGCGATGCTGCACGAACTGCATCGGAAATCAGTTTGATGTGTGAAGACGTTGTGCCGCAACAGCCACCGATAAACTTTGCCCCTGACTGGATGAAGCGCTTGGCGAACTTTGACATGTACTCGGGCGAGCACATGTAAAACTGGCGACCTTGCACATCGCGTGGCAAGCCGGCGTTCGGCTGCGCCGAGAGTTTTTTCTTGGTGACTGAACGCATCTTCTCTAGCGCATTAAGAATAATCGCTGGCCCCACTCCACAGTTCAGTCCAATAACGTCGGCACCCCACTCATCCAGACGTTCGGTAAAGAGTTCAGGCGTGGTTCCGAACAGCGTATTGCCGTCGGTCATAATGGTCATCTGCGCAACGATCGGTAGATCGCAGAGTTCACGCACCGCCCGAATTGCCTGTCTGATTTCAGAGACATCGGAGAACGTTTCCAGGATAAATAGGTCAACGCCACCTTCCAGTAGCGCTGCGGCCTGTTCTTTAAAATAGTCCTTGGTTTCGTCGAACGAGGTTGGGCCATAAGGCTCGATGCGGAGACCGAGCGGGCCGATAGCCCCGGCCACGTAGACGCGATCGCCTGCAGCGTCGCGGGCGACCTTAACCGCGGCGATATTGATCTCGCGCAGACTACCCGCCAACCCGTAACCGTTCAGCTTGTGTGCCGTCGCGCCAAAGGTATTGGTTTCAATGATGTCTGCGCCCGCGTGGATGTATTCCGAGTGAATTTCGCGAACCAGGTCGGGGTTGCTGATATTCAGTTCGTCGTAGCAGCGGTTGATGTAGACACCCTTTGCGTAGAGCATCGTCCCCATTGCACCGTCAAAGACGTGAATGGAATCGGACTCCAGGAGGTTTCTAAAAGGTTCCATGAAGATATTTTCGATTGCTGATTGCCAATTGCCGATTTTGCAGTGCCAAAGCCCTAATTGGCAATCGGCATTGGGCAATAAAAAAAGTCTCGCTAAACATTGCGGGACTTCGTTGAAAGCTACTGAAGTTTTGTTGCACCTTTTAGGCGCCCGAGCTGTTTAGCGGATTGTTTTTCGTGGCCGCAAGTCGCCTTAACTCACCACGTTTGCTGCCGTTGCTTATACGCTCTGCTCGGCCCAGGTGTCAAGAACAGGAAGAGGCAGGGGGGGTCCGTAGCGAGGAAAAATTGGTCATTTCTCATAATTTCTCATTGGTCATTGCTCACTGCCGAAATCACGAGGTCGAGATTTTCCATTCCCCCCCTTTTCTCTGTGTCTCCGTTCTTCTCTGGGTCTCTGTGGTTTAGTGAAATCCCCCCTCCGACCTCTGACTTCTCGCTTTTAACCTTAATCTCGGACCTCTGAAAACGACCAATAAGCAATGACCGATTTTCCATTTCTCATTTCGTCCTCTGTGACTCGTTTTGCTCTGTGTCTTGGTGGTCAGAACCGCGTCGAGAAACGAAATGAAAAATGAGAAATGAGAAATGGAAAATTGGTCATCGGTCATCGGTTTTGCTCATTGGTCATTTGTCATTGTGCACTTTTGAACTCTGACTTCTGAACTCTGATCCCAATGGTGTTTTATTTTTGATCGGTTTGTTGACGGCGCCGAATAGTGCGAATAGAATCCGCCGCATAGACCTACTGTTGCGCGCCGGTACCAGCGTGAGACATCGGGTTAAAAATGACGGCGCAATTTGACTGGGTGATCCCCTTTTAGGTTGGGCCGTCATTTCATTTTTCCGGATAACCTCACGCCGAACCCCTCGCTTGGTCTCTACCTGGTCCCTCCGTTAATTCCTTTGGAGCTTGACAGCCCGAGTACTTATTTGGCTGAATGCCTGCGTCCACCGAAAATTCTCCCATCAGTACAGGAATTGAATCCTAATAAGGAGCAATTGCAAATGGCTGTTGCCAATAGCATCGATGCCGGCGCGGCGGTTGGAGTGAATACACATCCGAAAGGGCTGTACGTTCTCTTCGCTACCGAGATGTGGGAGCGGTTCAGTTTCTACTCGATGCTGGCACTCTTCACGTTGTACTTGCAGAACCCGGATGAAGGTTTTGGCTGGTCCGCCGCACAGGCCACGGGGCTATACGCGAACTACCTGATGTTCGTCTACGCGAGCCCACTGATTGGTGGCTGGCTAGCAGACAGAAAACTCGGCTATCGCCGAGCCGTAATGATTGGCGGCGTCTTTTTCATGGCTGGGCATGGTTTGCTCTCTTTTCGATCGCTACCGGCTGTCTATGCCGCGTTGACCTGCCTGGTGATTGGCAACGGCCTGTTTAAGCCCAATGTCTCCACTATGGTCGGCAACCTTTATCCGGAGGGGAGCCACCTCAAGGACCGCGCCTATAACATCTTTTACATGGGAATAAATATCGGGGCGGCCCTCGCCCCGATCGTAATGGAAATAGTCAAACAAAAGGTTGGTAACCACCCGGCGTTCGCAGTTGCGGCGTTTGGAATGCTGATCTCCGTTGGCATTCTATGGAAGTTCAAGAGGTACGTTGAAGAGCCGCCAAAAGACGCAGTGTTGACAGAACCGCCGGGCGATGTGGCTCCTGTAACGGTAGACGCGCCACCCCAGGGTGTCAGCCATCAAGTTGGTGCTGAAGACGAGAGAACAGCAACGACGCTGGGTGGCATGTTCGCCAAGGCTTCAGCCGCGCGGGCCTCGCTAATGGAATCGGTGCCTGAATCGAGGCGGGTGTTCGCTCTGATTGTGATCTTCGCTATCGTCATAGTTTTCTGGATGGTCTTTCACCAGAACGGGTCGACCCTGACCTACTGGGCCGATGACAACACTGATTGGGATGTTACTGGAACGATCTCCAACGCAATTAACCCAATCTGGGTTGTGACTCTGACATTTCCCCTCGTATGGGTCTGGCGCTTTCTCGATAACCGCGGCAAAGAGCCCTCCACCCCGACAAAGATGGCAATTGGAATGACCCTAACAGGTCTATCGTTCTTCCTGCTTTTCTTTGCGGCAAAAGCAGGTGAAGGCATCGCCCCAACCGAATCCCAGTATGCCACCGGTGAGTTTCGAATCACTGAGCGCACGCTGGGCAACCTGAAAGCTGAAGGCGTTCCTGACGATGTCGTCTCAAAGCTCGGAGCCGAGGCTGTTTCAGACGATGTCGCTACCAGACTGCAATCCGAAGGCGTGGCGGAAGGCATCCTGCAGAGGTTAAGGCTCGAGGTAGTGAACAAAAAGTACGAGGGCTCTGACAAGCTGATGGCAGATTTGTTCCCCATCCTCGGCCCGGAACAGGCGGAGCAATACCGGGCACAGATCCAACGTCACTCTTACCTCTTTCGCGTTTCTCCCTTGTGGCTGGTCCTGGCCTATGGAATCGTGACACTTGGGGAGTTAATGCTATCTCCAATGGGCCTCTCGTTGGTGTCTAAAGTCGCGCCGGTCCGAATGCGTGGTTTGTTAATGGGCGGGTGGTTTGTGGCTACCGCTATCGGAAACAAACTGACAATGATCGGGATCTACTGGGACCGGTGGTTTCAATCGACTTTCTTCGCCGTCCTCGGTGCCTGCGCACTCGTAATGGCAGTGGTTCTCATACTTCTGTTAAAGCCGTTAAAGAGAGCGATGCCCGGCGTGTAACCAGCCAGCCTAATTGTTCTGTATAGGGTGGTCGCGTCGCACGTCGTGCGCGGCCACCCTTCACTATTAACCTTACTCTGATACGTCAGGAGTACTCATGAATCGACTAAGGCTTCCTTTAACTCTGTGCCTGTTGCTCGCATTAACCTCCGCGGCTCTGGCTCAGCAGAAGCTCCTTACCATCGACGACATATTTGATCCAGTAAAACGAGTGAACTTCAGCGGCACGACGCCAACCATTCGCTGGCTTAAGGATGGCCAGCACTACTTGTTAATCAATGACCCGGCGAAAAGGGAATTGCCAGCAATCCAAAGGGTCAATGCAGTTACGGGAGAAGCGATGGCGTTTTTCGATTCCGCGAAAATGGCTGCCGCCTTCGCAACCCTCGCCGGAATTACTGAAGAGGATGCTCGCCAGCTTTCAAACCGCGGTTCGTACCAGATGAATCCCGCTGAAACTGCGGTCCTGATCAACTGGTCCAACGATCTTTTCTATTACGAATTCGGCAGTAGCAAGGCGCTACGAGTAACCAACGATCCTGAAGGCGAGGTCGGTGAGGCCTTCAGCCCGAACGGACGGATGATTAGTTTTGTCCGCGGCAACAACATTTATGTGTACGACCTGGGCCAACAGTTGGAACGACGACTTACTTCTGACGGCAGCGCGAAAATTCTCAATGGCCGTCTCGACTGGATCTATCAGGAGGAGCTGTATGGTCGTGGCAATTTTGAGGCGTACTGGTGGAGTCCGGATTCTACCATGCTCGCCTATCTGCGTTTCGACGAGCATCCGGTACCGGAGTTCACAGTCGTAGATCATATTCCTTACCGGCAGGACATAGAGATCACCCCATATCCTAAAGCAGGGGATGCGAACCCAATCGTCAAACTCGGCGTCATAAATGCCTCCGGAGGGCCGACCCGTTGGGTTGATACATTCAAATACCAACCGAGCGATATGCTGATCGTCCGAGTTAATTGGACGCCAGATAGTAAGCGGGTCGTTCACCAGATTCAGAACCGTGAACAGACTTTTCTTGATCTGAATCTTGCCGATGCCAGAGATGGCAAGTCCCAGACTTTGTTTCGTGAGACTTCCAAGGCGTGGGTATCGGTGCTTAACCATCCCCACTGGTTAAAAGACGGATCTTTCCTTTGGGAAAGTGAACGCAGCGGGTGGCAACATCTCTATCACTATGCAGCAGATGGCAAACTCATCCGGCAAGTTACAGATGGCAAGTGGGAGATACGCTCGTTCGAAGGCGTAGACCCGGAGAAACAAGTTGCGTATTTCGAGGCCACTACAGACAGCCATATTGCGCCCAGCCTTTACCGCGTCCGACTTGATGGTTCAGAGCTGACGCGCCTGACTCCCGAACCAGGCTCACACTCGGCAAGCATCAGTCCACGTTTCAATCTGTTCATCGACCGGTGGAGCGACATCAACACCCCCGTGCGCACTCGCTTAATGGATACAGATGGAAGGGTTGTTCGCGTAATTGAAGAGAACAAGGTCGCTGCACTAAGCGAATACAAGTTGGGGAAGCCGGAATTCTTGCAGGTCAAAACGCGTGACGGGTTCCAGATGGAAGCCATGATGATCAAGCCACCGGATTTTGATGCCAGGAAAAAGTATCCCGTTCTGCAGTACACGTATGCGGGTCCAAACGCACCACAGGTTCGAAATACCTGGGGAGCGACAACCTATATGTGGCACCAACTCTTGGCGCAGAAGGGTTACATCATATGGATCTGCGACAACCGGACAGCGAGTAGCAAAGGTGTGGAATCCTCCTGGCCTGTCTACAAGAACTTTGGTGAACTGGAACTTAGAGACATCGAAGACGGGATCACCTGGTTAAAGGCGCTGCCCTATGTCGACAGTTCACGAATCGGGATTTGGGGCTGGAGTTATGGTGGCTTTATGACCAGCTACGCTTTGACTCACAGCAAGAGCTTTAAGATGGGGATTGCTGGAGGTTCAGTGACGGATTGGCGCGACTACGACACGATCTACACGGAGCGTTACATGCAGACGCCGCAGAACAATCCCGAGGGTTATCGAAAGAGCTCCCCAGTTCATTTCGCGAAGGATCTCAGTGGCAAGTTGCTGTTGATTCACGGAACGATGGACGACAACGTGCACATGCAGAACACGCTCCAGTTTGTTTACGAATTGCAGAGAGCGGGCAAACAGTTTGAGTTAACGCTCTATCCAAAGTCACGTCACGGCGTTACTGATCCTATTCTATTGAAACACATGCGCCAGATGATGACGGACTTTATTCAGGAGAATTTGTGATCGTGGACAGATACGATCCACGAACCCACACGAAACAACACGAAAAATAGTTCATTCCGTCTGTAGAATCCGGTTGAGGCCGGCCCTTTTTCGTGTTATTTAGCGTGATTTCGTGGATCGGTTTCGTCGGGACGGATAGGCTCTACGACTCTTTATCTCTGGCAGCGGGGGCAGTAGTAGGTTGATCTCCCGGCCTGCACAACGCGCCTGATCCGCGCGCCGCACTTCAAACACGCTTCATCTTCACGTTCGTAGACACGCCAAAAGCGCTCCGCCGTGCCGAAGTAACTCGAGTGACCGTCCCCAAGATCAATTCGCAGAGTCGAACCTGACTCGATGGCCTCATCTAGAACCTGCCGTATAGCCTTGTGCAAACGCACCAACCGGCGACGCGAGAGAGATTGAGCCACGGCAAACGGACTGACGCCAGCCATGAATAACGCCTCCGCAGCATAGATGTTTCCTAATCCCAATACCTTCGTCTGGTCCAGCAGGATCTGTTTTACCTCTCGCCGAGATCCTGCAAACGTCCTTCTTAAATAATCCGTAGAAAACTCTTCTGATAAAGGCTCGGGTGCAAGGGCGCGCAGTTCCTTACTCTTAAGTAGCCGATGCGATGCGATGATGTTCATACGTCCGAACTGACGCATGTCGCAATAAACCAGACGCCGATCATTTTCCAGATAGAAAACTGCGTGAGAATACGGTAGCAAGGGCTGTTCGTTATTCAGGTACACAAACTTACCGGTCATTCGCAGGTGCACTACAAGAGTCTCATTGGTGTCCAGGTTGATAAGGATATGTTTGCCACGACGTCCTATTGTCCGAATCCGAGCGCCGCTTAGTCGTTTGTTGAAGCGTGACTTCGAAATGCCGGGAGCTGTCCGCTTAAGTCGGAGTTCGGCAGCGGTGATTCGTTGATTCAATACGGCCGTCTGAAGAGCGCGGACTACGTGTTCGACTTCAGGTAATTCCGGCATGACGACATTTCAGATCCTTTTCATCTGCACAAATCTGGGTTTCCTATCTTTACAGTGAGGCAGTAATCGTCTTTCAAAGGCCTGGGTTTAACTCCTGACCGGCTATGAGTAATTCATTCACTCGCGCCTTTGAGGTGGCTTCCGCATAGATTCGCAAAACGGGTTCAGTGCCGGATTGTCTGAACAAGACCCAGGAGTCGTCACCGAAAATCAACTTTGTCCCGTCAACCGTCTGAACATCTACAACGTGTTCATTAGCAAATGCTGCTGGTGCGTTACTGCCAAGCGCGGTCACCAGCTCTGTGCCCGGTTCAACTTGCATCTGCAAATCAGCTCGGCCGAAGTGGAACTCACCGAATTCACGGTGCAAGTCTCGTAACATTTCCGACGGAGGCTTCCCGGCAGTCAGCACTGCTTCGAGGAAGAGTAGAGAATTAAGGATGCCGTCTCTCTCGGGAATATGGCCCTTCACGCCGATGCCCCCTGACTCTTCCGCGCCGATGAGGATGTCTTCGGTCTGCATCAATTCAGCGATGTACTTAAAACCGATTGCAGTTTCGTGCAGTTCTAAACCCAACGCCGCCGCAATTCGTCGCAACAACACCGATTGAGAGAAGGTTCGCACTACGCCGCCGATCATCTTCCGGTTTCGCACGAGATGTAGAAGAATCAGTGGCACGACGTCATGCATGGTCATCGTCTCGCCGAGTTCATTCACCGCACCGACTCGATCTGCATCACCGTCTGTTGCAACTCCCGCAAGTGCGTTGCTTTGGATCACTCGCTCTTTCAAGGGGGAGAGATTTCGATCTATCGGCTCAGGGTTAACTCCACCGAATAGCGGATCGCGATTAGCGCGTATGGTCTCAATCATTAGATCTCCGCCTCGGAGAAAGCTCTCCACCCATTTGCCTCCAGAACCGTGCATTGAATCGACAATCAACGTCCCCTTTGTTCGGCGGAGTCGCTCAATATCGATGTAGTGGTTAATCTGCTTGCGGTAGCTCTCGACCGCCGCAGCTAACTGTTCGCCGCCCGGAGTTGTGTATTCCGCACGTTTTGGCGGTGTTGCATCGACGAGTTTTTCCACCATAGCTGTAGTCGCCGGAGTTGCACTACCGCCCCAGGGAGCCTTGATCTTAAATCCATTGAAGTCTGGAGGATTGTGAGAAGCAGTGATAACTACGCCGCCCGATGCCCCCAAATCCTTGACTGCCCAGGAGATTAAGGGCGTGGGCGCGGGCTCAGTAAAAAGATAGACTTTCAGTCGGTTTCCGGTGAGGACCTCTGCCGTTCTTTGCGCGAAGTGCTCGGACATGAATCGACAATCGTACCCGACGATTACCAATGGCTGCGAATCTTCAACTGCCTCAGTTACAACCTTCGCAAACCTCGGTTCCCTGGCCTCATCGGCACTAAGTTGACCGACGCCAACCAATTGGTCCAATACTGACTCTTTCTTTTCTGAAACCAGATAGTCGGCAAACGCTTGCGCCACACGCTCTACATTTTCAAACGTGTACTCGCGCGCGATGATCGCCCGCCAGCCATCCGTACCAAATTTGATGGGTGGAAATCGAGAGCTCACTCAGAGCCCCCGGTTACTGTGTAATCGGTTAGTGAAGTCTTGTCACCGAGAATAGAATTGGGACCAACGACCGCCGATCGTCCAATGTGACATCCCCTTCCAATGACTGAATTGAGAACTTCGGCAGCCGCCCCGATGCGGGTATGGGGCCAGATGACCGAATTCTCGACACGAGCGCGCTCTTCAACAAACGACCCTTGTCCCAGAACCGAATTGATGATTTGCGCCCCGGGCTTGATTTGACAGTCGTCACCAATTATCGAAATGTCATCGATCTCAGCGGCGGTGGCAGAGTCAAAATCTCCACGCCGATCCTTGATATGAATGCGTCCGACGCGATTGCTAAGAAGATCGTGATGCGCCTGCAGATAGCGCGCGGGCGTACCTATGTCTATCCAGTACGTACGAGGAGGTATGTGTGCGTAAAACGATTCTTTCCTTTTCAATAACTCGGGAAACAAACCATATTCGAATGAGTGATTCCGTCCGACGGGAATTAAATCGAGTACTTTTGGTTCGAGTATGTACGTGCCGGCGTTGATCGTATTGCAGGTGATCTTGTCTTCGGTGGGTTTTTCTAGAAAACACCGGATGCGACCATCGCTCTCAGTTTCGACCAGGCCGTAGTCGCGCGGATTTTCAACCGGAGTGAGCACCACCGTGGCGGTAGCGTTCCGCTCGTTGTGTTCTCGAATGACAGCTTTAAGATCAAGGTCCGTGAGGATGTCGCCATTGAATACCACCGTAGGTTCGCGGATGAGATCCTCGGCAAACTTATAAGCCCCCGCCGTTCCCATGGGCTGAGGTTCGACCGTGTACTTCAGCTTCACGCCAAAATCAGATCCATCACCCAGCAAGTGCTCAATCTTATTGGGTTGGTATGAGAGTGAAAGCGTGATGTTAGTGATGGCAGCCCGTCTCAGTGTGTCTATCTGATAGAGGAGAAAGGGACGATTGCAGATAGGTACGATAGGCTTGGGAGTGTAAACCGTCAGCGGGCGCAGTCGGGTGCCTTTACCGCCGGCGAGAATAAGGGCTTGCATCAGTGATTACCGGAAGATCAAAATTGAATAGCAGATGGAGTCTAACACTCGCTTCAAACGCCACTCAACCATCAGGAGTGGGCCACAGCAACCGAACTCAACAACCCGATCCATTTAAAGGGAATCCAAAGCCGATGTTTACTTTTGTTCTTAACCGATGTCTTCGGTGTGTCACTGGCGAGAGGGCTCCAGTTCAGGATAACCGCTTGACACCCTCAGGGCTAAAGAGTAAATGGTTAAACTGGGACTAAGGAAGACCAGTAAGTCTTTAGGAGTTTCTAATAATTCAATGAACGAAGCGGTAATTATTAGCGCGGTCAGAACACCGGTAGGAAAGTTTCTCGGATCTTTGAAAGGATTCTCAGCAACTGATCTGGGCGCAATTGTGGTGCGTGAAGCAGTTCGTCGTGCCGCTGTAGGACCGGAAGACGTAGACGAAGTGATCATGGGTTGTGTCGTGCAAGCCGGCTTGGGACAGAATCCTGCGAGACAAGCCGCCTTAAAAGGAGGGCTGCCGCCAGCAGTTTCGGCGGTCACCATTAACAAGGTCTGCGGATCAGGTCTAAAGGCGGTAATGCTTGCGGCGCAGGGGGTGCAACTCGGCGATACAGAGATCGTTGTAGCTGGTGGGATGGAATCGATGAGTAACGCTCCTTACCTCATCTCCAAAGCTCGCGAGGGCTACAGGCTTGGCAATGGCGAGTTGGTTGACGCGATGATCCAGGATGGCCTTTGGTGCGCTTTTAACGACTACCACATGGGCTGTACGGGCGAGGTGGTAGCTGAGAGATTTAACGTCTCGCGCGCTGAGCAGGACGAGTACGCGCTGAACTCACATCGCAAGGCAATCGCCGCTATGCAAGCTGGGAAGTTTCAAGACGAAATTGTTCCGGTAGAGATTCCGCAGAAGAAAGGTCAATCAGTCACCTTCGCAGCTGACGAAACTGCGCGTGAAGACACCTCCATGGAGGCCTTAGCTAAACTGAAGCCGGCGTTCAAAGAAGGAGGGACCGTTACGGCAGGCAATGCTCCCGGTGTAAATGACGGTGCGTCAGCGCTGGTTGTAACCTCATTGGAACGCGCACGGGCGCTCAACGCAGAGCCGATGGCGAGAATTGTGGCGCAGGCAACTTCTGGAACGGAGCCAGAACTGGTGATGATGGCCCCCGTTGAAGCCATTCAAAAGGTTCTGAGAAAAGCCGGTTGGGCCCTAAGTGAGGTGGATCTGATTGAATTGAACGAGGCATTCTCAGTTCAGGCTGTGGCGATCATTAGGGAACTGCAGTTGGATCCAGCCAAAGTCAATGTCAATGGAGGTGCTGTCGCTTTAGGACACGCCATCGGACAATCCGGATCACGATTGCTTACCACGATGTTATATGAAATGAGGCGCCGTAACGCTCGACGCGGGCTTGTTTCATTGTGCCTCGGCGGTGGGAACGCCGTCGCGATGGCAATAGAAAGATAGGCAGTATTTGAATGACCCCCGAACAACATAACAAATACGTAGGCTGGGCCCACCTGGGCTACGCGGCTTTCTATTGTCTCTTTATCTTGGCGATGCTGGGCTTCATGGGCTTCATGTTTGCAATGATGCCGCCGCCGCAAAACGCGAATGAACCCCCTGCTGGGTTCTTGGTTGCCGTCTTTGCTATCATGGCAGTTTTTTACGCGCTTCTAATCGCGCCATCCGTAGTTGCCGGATACGCTCTACTGAAGCGGAAGAGTTGGGCGAAGGGAATATCCATAGCCGCTGCCGTTTTGGCGGCCATGTTCTTCCCGTTCGGGACCGCAGTCTCGGTCTACACCTTCTGGTTTGTGTTCAGTGAGGCGGGTCGGAGTTTATATGACCAACCCGCGCTGGAGCTACCTCCGGGTCCTCCAGTATGGTCAGGTGGAATTGAGACCCGGTTGAACGAACCGCGCTACTCTCAGCCCGCTAATCCACCTGATTGGCGCTAGTCGAGGGATTCAATTGAGCGAAACCATTGGCGTAGTCGGTGCAGGAACGATGGGCGCTGGCATAGCGCAGGTTGCCGCCCGTGCCGGCTATAGCGTGGTCATGCGCGACGTGAAAGGGGAGTTGCTGGAGCTTGGACTGCAGGCCATCGATAGGAGTCTGCAACGCGACGTCGAAAAAGAGCGGCTTACTTCGGAGGAGAAGAAGCTCACAATCGATCGCATAAAGACTACTACTGAGCTTGATGCTCTAAATTCAGCAACGGTAGTGATCGAGGCTGTAACCGAGAGTTTTGATGTCAAGAGTGATGTCTTCCGGGCGCTCGATCAAATTACCCCTCCCACCGCGATTCTTGCCTCAAACACCTCATCGATTTCCATCACCAAATTGGCCGCTACAACAAAGCGACCAGAAAAGGTGATTGGCATGCATTTCATGAATCCTGTGCCGGTAATGAAGCTCGTAGAGGTTATACGAGGCCTCGCGACCTCAGATGAAACTTATGAGCAGGTCAAATCTCTATCAGTCAAGATGGGCAAGACAGCACTTGACTGTCAGGACTCGCCGGGCTTTGTCTCGAATCGTGTGCTGATGCCGATGATTAACGAAGCGATCTACGCACTATACGAGGGGGTGGCTACCCGCGAGAGCATCGATGGAATTATGAAACTGGGGATGAACCACCCGATGGGGCCGCTCACTCTCGCTGACTTCATTGGGTTGGATGTTTGTCTCGCGATCATGAACGTCCTGTGTGATGGTTTGGGTGACCCGAAATATCGGGCATGTCCTTTGCTCAAACGCTACGTTGATGCCGGCTGGCTTGGTCGCAAGACCGGCCGCGGATTTTACGAATATTAGAGCTCTTCAAACAGAAAACAGCTATGTCGCAGGTCGCACACTATTGCCAGAAATGCCTTGCCGCCAATCCGCTGGGGCAGGATTTCTGTGCGCGTTGTGGGACGCGCTTGATGATCATTGTAGAACCCCCGTCAGCGAGATTTGAATCTACGCCGGATGGACGTTCTGACGATGACCATTTGTTGGAGAGAATTTCCGCCCTTGAAAATCGGCTCGCGCGCGTTACGGAACGGCTGGAAAGAGGGTTAGATCTGTTGCTTCGGCAGGCACAGAACTCCTATTTTGATCGCGCACTCATAAAGGCTCTGGTTGCGTTGTTGACTGAGGATGGAATTGTTCAGGGTGAGCGGCTTGAAAGATTCTGGAACGACCGCTGCCAAAGGGACGCCGAAGAGCAGGAGGAGAGTACTCGTCGCGAGGAACTCCGGCTGCGCATACTCAGCACTTATTCAGGGCCAGCGCGCGCCGCGTTCGAACAGGCGATTAATGAAGGGTTTCTGTTTATCGAGGACGACCAGGTGGCCCGGGGCGTTCGATCGCTGCAGAAAGCGGTTGGGATGTCCCCAAAGAATGGTCCGCTGTTGTCTTTTGTAGGTGAACACTTCTTTCGAAGCGGAAACGCTCGCCGCGCACATGACTATCTTACGAGAGCCCACGAGCTTGTTCCCGAAGATATTCGCGTGTCGTTATTACTGGGTTTGACGTGTGTTGATGAAGGTGACACCGAGCGGGCCAAACATCTTCTTAATAGTGCGACAAGGTTGGGTGGCCCCTCCTTTGCGGCACATTACGGTTTGGGTCGACTGTTCATGGCCGAGGAGAATTGGCAAAAGGCTTTGAGTGAATTCAAGCGGGCCCTGGCAAGTAAGCCTTCACCAGAAGCTCATTACGCCCTTGGTTGTCTCTACTATAGGCTGTCCAAAGATACATTGGCTGCTCGCCATCTAAAGAAAGCCACCGAGCTGGATGCCGCCTACAGCGAGGCATTTTATGTGCTGGCATTGGCGTACGAGCGCTCGGGGCAGGAGCACTTGGCGCAAGAGGCGTTTGCTAGAGCCGGGAATGGTGAACGAGGCTTTCGTGCCAAGCGTCGGAGCAAGCGCAATGAGGCCCCACTCTTTCAGCATTCCTCAGTCAAATCGTTGCGGTTGATTTCGGGCACTGATCGACGTTTGGCTGAGGCGTTGCGTCAAGATGCCCTGCGTGCGTTCAATGGCACGGCGCGGTAAATTGCAATTGACGATTTGGCAATTGATGACTGTGCCTGCTCATTACAGACCCGCGCTCCTCACCTATTAACGCCAAATCGGTACACAGGCCACAACTAAGAACTTATTCACCCGCCCAGGGTGGTGGCAAATATTTCCGCCCCCATCTCCGGTGCGTTGACAGCCCTTTTCTCGTCGCTATAATGAGTCCTTTTGTGCAATAGCTGCGTAATTCAGCGATTTGCTATAGGGTACTGTAGCGATGCAAGTTGTCTTGGCTAGTCTGGAAGGGGGCAGGGGAGAATTCGCCCACCAGTACCGCCCTGACGAGCTGGAATTCGCTGATGAACGCGTCGTCATACTAAAGCCGCCGCGGGTGCAAGGCCGTGTCGCACGGGACGGCTCAACCTTCAAGATATCCGGGCGAATGTCGGCCCGAGTGAAGGTTGAGTGTGATCGCTGCCTCCAGGATGTGGAGTTACCAGTGGAGTCTGAGTTCAATCTCGAGTATGTGACGGCCGACCAATACGCGCAATTGAATGCCGCTGAGCTCAGCGAGGAGGATTTGCAGCTATCCATTTACGATGGGGAGGTGTTCGATATTGACGAAATTGTGCGTGAGCAACTCCTTCTGGCGGTACCTTTTCAGACTGTTTGTCAGGAGACTTGCAGAGGCTTATGCCCAAACTGCGGAACAAATTTGAATTTCAACCAGTGCGACTGCCGTGAGACCGGGATCGATCTGCGATGGGCGGCTTTGAAGGATCTGCAATAGTAATAAATGAGTGATGACCAATGTTCGAATCGCACTTTCACATGAACATTCTCCATTCATTTTCCATTTAGAACCGGAGTAATTATGCCAAATCCAAAACGAAGACACTCCAAAGCGCGTCGCGGTAAACGCCGGGCTCATGATGCGCTGCGGATACCACAAACCACCCTCTGTCCCAATTGTCAGGAGCCTCGATTGCAACATCGTGTATGCCAGAAGTGTGGCTATTACCGCAATCGCGAAGTGTTGCAGACGGAACAAATCTAATCACGGTTTTGCGACAAGCCTGTGCGACACCAGTCGAAGGATGCACCCCGATTTATGGGCAAAGTCGTTCTCGACGCGATGGGAAGCGATGATGCGCCCCACGCCGAAATCGATGGCGCCTTGGCTGCCACTCGCGACTTAGGTATTCAAGTCATACTTGTTGGCCAACCAGAGAAGGTTGAACCCGAGTTACGACGGTGCGGGTGGCGCGGTGATGGTGATCGCGGAATCGAACTGATCGAAGCCGCCGAAGTCATCGCGATGAACGACCCGGTAGCTGTTTCGGTCCGGCGAAAAAAGAAGAGCTCTTTGAGAATAGGGACTAAGCTCGTAGCGGAAGGAAGAGCGGACGGCTTTGTCACTGCCGGAAATACGGGAGCAGCGATGGCCACAGCTAAGATGGTTATAGGAATGCTCCCCGGTGTGGACCGGCCGGCACTCGCCGCAATGATTCCTACTAAGGCTGCGAAGCCAACATTGTTGCTGGACGTTGGCGCCAACTCCGAGTGCAAGCCTTATCATCTGGTCCAGTTTGCGATCATGGGTGATGCTTACTCCCGCGCCGTTCTTGGGACCCTGCGCCCTGCTGTTGGGTTAATGAGCATTGGGGAGGAGGAAGCAAAAGGTAATGATTTAACCAAGGAAGCATTCCCGCTACTTCGCGAACTCGAGAATCTGAATTTCGTTGGCAACGTCGAGGGGCGAGATCTTTTCTCTGGCGCAGTCGATGTGATCGTCACCGATGGGTTTACAGGAAACGTGATGCTAAAGCTCTCGGAAGGTTTGACCGAGGCTATGCTCTCCATGATCAAGCGGGAACTTACGGCTTCAGCAGTGACTAAGGCTGGAGCCGTTTTGGCGAAACCAGCGTTTCGCAATATAAAGAAACGTCTCGACTATTCCGAGTACGGCGGCGCGCCTTTGCTCGGGATCCGTCAGATGGTTGTTGTGGCGCACGGTAGTTCCAACGCGCGGGCCATCCGGAACGCAATCCGGAGTGTAAAGGAGTTTTCAGAGCACAGAGCAAATGAACAGATCGAGCGAGGCATTGCAGACACAAATGAGCAGCCCTTAGTGAAGGCGGTAACAGTTGACGGAGTCGCATGACTGGAGCCTTCAGGTGCTTGTGACGGCACTTCAGCAGAGGGAAGGCCCGAGATTGCGATCCGTTGGCGTTTGATTCTAATTGTTTGCATTTCTATTCTTACTGGCTACTATAATCGCTCGCACTCAAAGCTTAAGGAGCTAGATGTCAGAAAAACATGCTGGAATTCTGGGTACCGGGCATTCGTATCCACAAGGCATTCTTACGAATGCAGATCTCGAGAGGTTGGTAGACACCTCTGATGAGTGGATTACGACCCGTACCGGGATCAGGCAGCGTCGCAAAGCTGCGCCTGGCGAGTACACATCAATGTTCGCGGTTCGTGCCGCACGCCAGGCGATTGAACGTGCTCGCCTGGATCCAATAGATATCGATTTGCTTATCTGCGCGACCGTTACGCCTGATCAGATTCTCCCGTCAACCGGATGCTTAATTCAGGCAGAACTTGGCGCAAATCGAGCTGCGGCCATGGACGTTGTGGCGGCATGTTCCGGGTTTCTGTATGGCGTAACGCTGGCGAACGCGATGATTCGAACTGGCCAGTCGCGCTATGCCCTGGTTGTAGGGGCGGAAATCCTCTCTCAGTACGTCGACTATACAGATCGCCAAACCTGTGTCCTCTTTGGAGATGGTGCGGGTGCCGCTGTGTTGGGCCAAGTCGAAGGCGATCGCGGAATCCTGGCAACTCGCATCAAGTCAGATGGTCGCTACGAAGAGCAACTCTACTCACCCGGAGGAGGTACGAAGCGACGTCCAACAGCCGAAACTCTGGCCGCCGGTGATCACTTCTTCAAAATGAAAGGGAACGAACTCTTTAAGGTTGCTGTAAGGTCCATGGCGGATGTTTCTCGCGAAGTGCTGGAAGAGGCTGGGCTGTCGGCGGCGGACGTCAACCTGTTTATTCCGCACCAGGCAAATCAGCGAATCACCGATGCAGTTGCAAACAAACTGAATGTTGAGAACGAGCGCGTCTATTCGAATATTGGAATGCACGGTAACACGTCATCGGCGTCCATCCCGATCGCTCTGGACGAGTGTGTCGAGGCGGGAAGGATTCACGCCGGCGATCTTGTGCTGCTCGCATCATTCGGCGGCGGTGTAACCTGGGGTGGCGTGCTTATTCGATGGTAATGGACTGACAGAAGGAGATGGGTGAAAACGGAGGCAAGGAGACATTTCCCATTTTTCATTTGTCATTTAGTGGCCAGCAAAAGTCGTTACCAGGATGACCGTTGCTTACATATTTCCCGGACAAGGATCACAGTACCCGGGAATGGGAAAAAGTTTGGCAGATGAGTTTTCTGCCGCACGAGAGGTCTTTGAAGAAGCCGATAAGGCGCTTGGGTTCTCGATCGCCAAACTGTGCTACGAAGGGCCCGGTGAAGAGTTGCAACTCACGGAAAATACTCAGCCGGCAATTCTTGCTGTTTCAATCGCGGCGCTCCGCAGTTTGCAGTCAGCAGGTATAAAGAACCCGGCGTTTGTTGCTGGCCACAGCCTCGGAGAGTATTCCGCCAACGTTGCTGCGGGATCGATAGCGTTCGCCGATGCATCGAAGGTTGTAAAGCAGCGCGGCCGATATATGCAGGAAGCCGTTCCTGTCGGAACGGGTGCAATGGCCGCGGTCATCGGAGCAGACCTGATCGAGATTGAACGAATTTGTCGCGAAGCCAGTCGGGACGAGGTCTGTGCGCCGGCAAACATAAATGCGCCGAATCAAGTTGTCATTGCTGGTAACTCCACAGCCGTTGATCGTGCTGCCGAAATGCTTCAAGGCATTGCGCGAAAGGTAGTCAAGCTGAACGTCAGCGCGCCTTTCCATTGCCAACTCATGATGCCGGCACAGGCGAGACTGGCTCAGGATCTTGACAGAGTTGGATTCAGGGATCTGCAGTTTCCGGTTATTACGAATGTAGACGCCGCACCGGTGCGTAGCGGCGATCAAACACGAGCTGCGTTGATAAGGCAGGTGTCTTCACCTGTGCGCTGGCTCGAGTCAATGCAGGTTTTACTCCAGCAGGGCGTCGATGTCTTTGTCGAGATTGGCCCTGGCAAGGTGTTGTCTGGTTTAATGCGTCAAATCAGCCGAACGGTTAAGTGTTTGAATGTTGAGGACGCGGAAAGCCTCGCGAGAACTCGCGCTGAGCTCGAAAGACTTTAATAGAGATTAAATTCACAGAGGAGCAAACGAGATGCCCGATCAAGAGATCGAGAATAAGGTGAAGCAGATCATTGTTGACGAACTGGGCGTAGATGAAAACGAAGTGACGCCCAACGCACGCTTTATTGATGACCTCGGCGCCGATTCGCTGGATACCGTCGAACTCGTAATGCGTTTTGAAGAGGAATTCGGTATCGAAATTCCAGACGAAGACGCCGAAAAAATCCAGAGCGTCCGCGATGCGTACAACTACATCGATCAGCACAAGAAATAGCGCGAGCTGACGGCTTCGAGTGGCAAGCCTGGGTTTTTCATGCTTGTCAGTCGCTGATCTGTTTTCAAGGGAGCTTATATTGACACGTCGGGTTGTAGTCACAGGCTTAGGCCTCGTAACGCCTGTTGGTAATACGGTCGAGGACACGTGGTCTGCGTTGATGCGGGGTAGAAGCGGTGTCGACTACATCAAGAGGTTCGACACGGAGAGGTTTTCCGTCAAATTTGCAGCTGAGGTCAAAGATTTTGACCCCCTCAAATTCATCGCTAAGAAAGAGGCGCGCAAGATGGGCGCCTTTATTCATTATGCGATCGCGGCGTCGGTTGAGGCGATTGCCGACGCTCATTTTCAACTTACCGAAGCTGGGAAGTTTACGGATGACTTTTCTGAAAAAGCCGGGACATACATCAGCAGTGGAATCGGGGACTTCTGGGCCATCGAACGCGAACATTCGAAACTTCTCGATGAAGGCCCCGATCGAGTTTCACCATTTTTCATCGTCTCCGCCATTGTGAACCTTGCGGCAGGCCAGGTTTCAATTCGCTTCGGCGCCAAAGGACCCAACTCTGCTACGGCTACCGCGTGCGCCGCAGGCGCCCACGCCATCGGAGATAGCTTTAGGATCATTCAACGTGGGGACGCGGATGTGATGATCTGTGGTGGAGCTGAGTCCGCTATTACACCGATGAGCGTTGCAGGGTTTGCTTCAATGCGGGCTCTTTCTACCCGCAACGACGATCCACTACACGCTTCGCGACCGTTTGAGAGGGACCGTGATGGGTTCGTGATTGGCGAAGGCGCCGGCATCCTTATTCTGGAGGAACTGGAGTTCGCGCGACGTCGCGGCGCTCGCATCTATGCAGAGGTGGTGGGTTATGGAATGACGGCGGACGCGTTTCATCTGACAATGCCTGATGAGAGCGGATCTGGCGCAATTCGGGTTATGCAGAAGACCCTTCGCGATGCGGGAGTGGCGCCGGAGAAGGTCGGGTATATCAACGCCCATGGGACTTCGACGCCATACAACGACAAGTTTGAAACGATGGCCATCAAAAGCACGTTTGGTGAGCACGCGTACAAACTTGCGGTCAGTTCTACGAAATCGATGACGGGACATCTGTTGGGTGCCGCCGGTGGAATCGAAGGAGTGTTCTCCGTGCTGGCAATACATCGCGGGACTTTGCCTCCCACGATAAATTACGTAAATCCCGATCCCGACTGTGATCTCGACTATATTCCTAACGAACCACGTGAAGCCGCGGTGGACTACGCGCTTTCCAACAGTTTTGGATTTGGCGGCACTAATGCAGCTTTGCTCTTTAAGCGATACGAAGAGTGAGAGCACGAAATTAAAGACCCAAGATCAAAGGCCAGAAAAAACTACCTGGGGCTAATTGAGAATGAAAATCGTCGTATTGATGAAGCAGGTGGCCAGCAAGGATGCGATCCTGCGGATTAACAAACACTCAACCTGGATCGAGGAAGCGGATCTCTCATTCGAAGTTAATGAGTCGGATGGTTACGCGTTGGAAGAAGCGCTCCGGGTTCGTGAAAAGGTAGGCGGCGAAGTTGTGGTGTGCTCAATGGGTCCACAACGAGTTAAAAGTGTCATCAAAGACGCCCTGGCTCGCGGCGCGGACCGCGCGATTCATGTCGTCGGTGATAACTTGGGCGGACTGTCTCCGTATGCTGCGGCTTCGATTCTTGCGGATGCAATTCGTGACGAGCAGGCTGATCTGATCCTAACGGGGCTACAGTCAGACGATTACGGTTATGCACAGACAGGTGTGATTCTGGCGGAGCTGCTTGGATTGCCACATGCAACCATAGTCATTGAGCTTGACGCGGGAGGAGAGAAGCTTCGAGTGAAGCGTGAGCTTGAGAGTGGTTGGTACCAATGGTACACCATGCCCACGCCGGCATTACTTACGATCCAGTCCGGGATCAGTCAGATTCGCTACGCCACGCTGAAGGGCATCATGGGGGCAAAGAAGAAGGAGATTAAGGAGATCACACCTGCTTCTGAAGTTCTAGCTCGGCCATCACATCAGCGGATCGAGAAGATCTATTTTCCTGAAAAGACGAAACAAACGCAGTTCCTTGGTGATGGTGATGCGAAAGCTGGAGCGGTTGCATTGGCGGAAAAACTGCATACGGAAGCACGAGTTTTCTGAAGTCAACCGGATAAACGGATTTCACAAGATTATCAAGGTTAACGAAGATCGAAGGTCAAGGGCCGAGGGCCACGGTCGTTCAACAACGGAAGAATCATGAGTAACGGAATTCTGGTTTTCATTGAGTATCGTGGCGGTACCCTAAGCAAGACCTCGCTGGAGGCAATCGCTGCCGCTCAAAGCCTGGCCGCCGATCTGAAACAACCCGTGAGTGGCGTGGTACTAGGCTCAAATGTCGGCGCTTTAGCCCAGGAGGTCGCTTCTTACGATCTGGCAAAGGTGATTTCTGCTGAGAATGCAAAACTGGAATCCTACACTCCCGATGCGTATACCGACGGGATGGAACACCTGATTCGTCAGCTAGACCCGCAATTGGTTGTGATGCCTCACACCTATCTCGTGAGAGACTTCGCGCCAAAACTCGCGGCTCGTTTCGAGAGATCTCTGATTAGTGATTGTGTGCGCGTAAACGTCACCGATGGCACGATTACTTTCACACGACGGATTTTCCTGGGAAAGATCGATGCGGATGTTACCTCTGATGGTGTGGCGCCTGTCTTCACGACGTTCCAGTCAGGGGCGTACCGACCGGATCAAGCCACGAAAGGATCCGGAGCACCGGTGGAAACAGTAGCGGTAGACGTGAAGGAAGTACGTATGATCCCAGAGGAGCCGTTTCAGGAAGTTAAAGCCGCGGTGGACCTATCAAAGGCCGATGTCATCATTGCGATCGGCCGAGGGATTAAGAGCAAAGAGAATATTGCCCTGGCGGAGAAACTAGCGGAAGTACTCGGGGGAGATATCGCGGCCTCCCGACCGATTTGTGATGCAGAGTGGCTCCCGATTGATCGGCAGATCGGATCGTCAGGACAGACTGTGGCCCCAAAACTTTACGTTGCGTTGGGTATATCCGGAGCAATTCAGCACCTGGTCGGCATGAAGAATTCCGGTACCATCGTCGCAATAAACAAGGATCCCGAAGCACCAATCTTTGATATTGCCGACTACGGAATTGTCGGTGATCTATTTGAAGCTGTGCCGGTCTTAACTGAGGAGATCAAAAAGATAAAGGGTGTCTAATCAGCGGCTGGGCCCTCAAGAGCTGCTTCAAGGTCGGCCAACACTTCTTCTGGTTTCCATTCGTTTCCGCGATAGATCTTTAGAACTTTCCCATCCGGGCCTACAATAACAGTTCGCAACCCATGAATGATCTCATCGGTTGTCTGATGGTATCGCAGGCCAAAGTACTGTGCGATCCCTTTGACCTCATCCTTCGTTCCTCCAGCAAATTCCCAGTGAGCAAACGTTTCGTCCTGGTATCTGCCGGTGTAAGCTGCTCCATAACTGCGCAACACCTGCGGCGTGTCGTATTCGGGATCGATAGTGATACTCAGTAGGTGCGTTTTTTGAGCAAGGTCCGGCTTTTTCTGTAATTCAGCGTCGACCTTTGCAAAGTTGGTGCTCATCAGCGCGCAATAATCCGGGATCGGACAACGAGTGTAAATGAAGGTCAGCAGCAAGGCTTTGCCACGATAGTTGTGAATGCTGATGCGCCTATCATCCTGGTTGACTAGGCGATAATCGGGAACCTCGTCCCCCATCCTGGCCTCGACCACACCGGTTGGATTATCTGCCGTGCTCGGGTCACTGCTTTCGCGCGTAATCACGATGTCCTGAAGCCATGAACGTGGACCATCAACTATAAGAGTGGCACTGATCTGATCACCAGGGGCAAGGATCTCGTACGCCCACTCATCCCGCAGAGTAAATGGCATCGTCATGGCTGGCATGAAGTCTTTTATCTCCTCATGAGCCACGGTCAAGGTATGACCACGTTGATCAACGCTGACGACCCTTGCAACCAACTCATAACGCTTTTCACTTCCAGTCAACGCAAATCGTTGCTTGTCCGGGTTGGTACAGGCCGAAACAATCGTCAAATACGCCGCAATGGCCAGCAGAATCAACCTTCGGGCACCGTTCGAACTCATCTTAGGAATCATTGTCTCTGTAGTTGCGAATCATAGAACTTCTGGTACGCACCATAGTTTGCGAGGACGCGGAAAACATAGTCCTTTGTCTGGGTGAAACCGATCTCAGCCACATAACGGACAGGGTCGTTAGATTTAGAACGTGCGATCCAGCGGGCGACGTTCTCCGGTCCACCATTGTAGGCCGCAGCAACTGCCTCCGGCTGGTTAGGGAACTGACGAAAGAGGGAAGACAGATACTGAGAAGCAAAGAGAATCGCCGTGTCCGGGTTGTAGAGATCGTCCTGCTGAAATCGAGATAAACCCAACTCGTTCGCAGTGGCTGTCGCCGTTTCGGGGATGAACTGCAGCATCCCGCGCGCTGCGGCGACACTCTTGGCCTCGACCTGATAACGCGATTCCTGCCGCGCGATCGCGAGAACAAATCTAGGGTCGATTCCTCGCGGGGGAGCATGGCGTAAGAGTGAATCTCGAAACGCGACGGGATAGAGGAGCTCAACATACTCGCGCGGCGCCAGCTCCATTTCGTAATCAGCCGGCACCGTTCTCCAAACGCGCTCCCCAAAACGAACCGCGGCGTTAGCATTTCCTGCCCGCAAAGATAGAGTTGCGAGAGAATAATTAGTGTTTGAGAGACCTGGTGTACCTGTCTGCTCGCTTACCTCACGTTTAGCGGTCGTTTGTGCCAACAGAAACGCAGGGACCGCTTCGTCGTATAACCCCAGATAGAAAAGCTCGTCGGCAGTTGATTCTGGTGTACCCGTGTGGCTGTTCCCCACCGCCCTCGGAACCTTTCTGCCCAACTGCACGAAGCTCATTTGTGGTAAATGGTAGGCAGGCAAGGACCCATAAGTCCGTCTTAGGATATCAAGGGCCTGATCGCGAGTGTCGCCAGTCCCGAGCCGAAAAGCGCTTTGTGCAAACATGCGCGCTGAATCGTACTGGCTGTCCGACAGCGCTCGATTCGCTTGGATCAGCAGTGAGCGTGTTTGGGACTCAGCGTTTTGTCTTACGTTCTGCAAATTTGCTAACGCCTGTAGTCGCTCTGTTGCACGTTGTCCGAAGTATTCGTGTCGACCGTCAGGAATTGCTAAATAGAGATCGATTGCCTCTTGAAACCGACCAAGTTGCTCAAGCGCGAGCGCCTGAATAAATGTCACTTCTCCGGTGTTCGTGCCGCTCGGTACGCGCGTTCCTCCGAGATCCGCCGCCTTCTTTAACTCTTCTGCATCCTGCAATACTGCATCCCATTGCGACTGCGCCGAATGGATCCTGAATTGGGCGAACAGTGCTAGAGTGTCGCCAAGCTGATTATTAAAGCGCGCGCGTGTTTGTTGGACCCAACCCAAGGCTTCACCGTAACGAGTTGCTTCATGCAGTGCGTCGATGATGTTGATGTAAGGACGTTCGGGGTCAGGAGAGTCCGGGAAGCGTTGGATTAGTTGTTTGTATGTTGCGACTGCCTCTTCTGTTCGTTTTAGCCGGTTGTAGGTTGCAGCTTGAAAGCCAAGTGCATCGCGCGCGCTCGTGCTCTCCGGAAATTCATCTACCACCCGTTGGAACCATCGAATCGCTTCGTCGTACTGACCCCGCAGATAATGGCCACGTCCAATTTGATACAGTGCATTAGACGCGGTCGCACCTTTCGGGTTCTGAGTCACGACAGACTGGTAGTGCTGGCGTGCAGCTTCAAAGTCTCGATTGAACTGATAGACACTGGCACGCAATAGACGATCAGCCTCGGTCAGACCGGTCATCAGTGAACTATTATTGCGTTCGATCTCGTCGAGCGCTCGGACGGCTTCCAATGCAAAGTCATCCGGTCGCGACGCATCCGGCATCTGCATCAATAACTGCTGAAAGGCACTTCGAGCTTCTGGGACCTGTGCGTTTTTCAAGAGAGATTGAGCAGTTAGCAGCCGAGCTTTGCGCGCAATCACGGGTGTAGGAGAAGAGAGGACAAGTCGCAACGAAGATATTGCTCCGTCAAAATCTTCGCTTTGGAAAAAACTCTCCCCGAGACGTAAGGCGGCGCGATCCCGTGAAGGGGTGTTAGCGGCGAGGATGAGGTAATGCCGCAATCGTTCTCGCTCATTGACAAGGTCTCCACTCGAACGCGCGAGCGCTGCCAGCCGAAGCAGTGCGTGCGGCGCGAGAACACCCGTGCGTACGACTACGGCATCGTAATTCGCAAGAGAGCCGGCGCGGTCATCCGAGGCCTCAGCTAATCTGCCCAACAAGTAGTCGTAGTTATTAGCGGCGAAGAGAGATGGATTTTTGGACTGCAAGACTCGGAGACTTCGTATCGCTCGATCACGCTCACCCGTTTCGACTGCTTTTAGGATTTCCTGATGCTGCTGTACCGGAGTCTGCGCAGTCGCTTGTGAACCAAGAAGGACTGTGACGGCGAGAAGTAGAGTTGCTGAGAAAGTCCGCACACATCGAATTATGATCTACTTGAAGCGTATTCCCCAAACAGGGCGGAGGCGGAGGTCAGAAGTCAGAGGTCATTGGTCATTGCTCATTGGTCACGGATATCACACTCGACACCATACGCTTTTAGCGTCATGGTGTCTGCCCTTCGGCCTAACTAAGTTGGTCATTGGCCATTGCCCATTTGATCATTTTCATTTCAGGACATACGCCCTAATAATTATGTGAATCAATCTCATGGACCAACGAAATACTACACACTGCCGTCGGTAGGATCTCATTGGGGGTTCACACAACCTCTAAAGCGTGTGGTGTCTTGAAATAAAAAATGACCAATGAGCAATGACCAATGACCAATTTCTCAGTTAGGCCAAAGGTGAAGCTCCATGACCACCAACTGCCATTCAAGTGCGGGTCATTTGGCGGGCAAGATCTAAGGCGTGATCCAGCACCGGATCCGCCACAGCCGTAACCAATCCCATTGCGAGAGCCTCCTCACTGGATACCCGCCGCGCAGTTAATAGCAAATCCAGAGCACGTGCTCTTCCGATTACTTCAGGCAGCCGCTGCGTGCCACCCCAACCAGTGATAATGCCAATCCGGGCTCCGGGATGCGCAAAGACTGCGTTAGGCGCAGCGATTCGGATGTCACAGGCCAGCGCGAGATCAAGCGCCCCTCCCAGACAATAACCACTGATAGCCGCAATGCTGATCTGCGGCAGATCGGAGATTCGCTGAAATAGTTGCTGCCCAAATCGCGCGAAACCAAGCGCAGATTGGCTGTCCAGCGCCTGCAGTTCCCGGATGTTTGCTCCCGAGGCAAAAATCTCATTACTGCCGGTGAAGATGATGACCTTAGTTGAGTGGTTCAGCACTCCCAGGGCCGCTTCCAATCGATCCAGGGTTTGTCTTGAAAGAGGGTTTCGCTCAGCTGGTCTATTAAAGCGCAGGATGGCCACCGATTCGTGTAGCTCAGTCACTACTGGCTGCTCGGGCTTGTTCATCTATTCGAGAAAGCGGTAGGCGCCAACAACTTTGTCCATGGTGTTTGAAAGGCGAAATTGCAGGGGGGGACGTATTTGGTCGAAGCTAGGGGACCACCGATATCAAGTCGGTGGCCAGGTCAATTACGCGGCTTCACGTTGGCCCGCAGGAACTTCACAATGTCTTCCGTGGACGTTCCTGGCAAGAACACTTCTGCCACGCCTTCAGCTTTCAGCTTTGGCACATCCTCTTGCGGCACAATGCCGCCCAAAAGCACAAGGCAATCATCCATTCCCTGTTCTTTCAAGAGTTGCACGATCCTGGGACAAAGTGTGTTATGCGCACCGCTGAGAATCGAAACGCCAACAGCATCAACGTCCTCCTGCAAGGCCGCCGCGGCTATCATCTCAGGGGTCTGACGCAAGCCAGTGTAGATGACTTCCATGCCGGCATCGCGCAATGCTCGAGCAATCACCTTGGCGCCACGATCGTGGCCGTCTAGTCCTGGCTTTGCCACGAGAACACGGATCTTTCGGTCAGTCATGGTGTGCATTCTAATCTTGACAACGAATTACCCACTGGCGTGTGGGCCGGACGATCCACGAAATAGCACGAACTGACACAAATCACTTCGGGCATTTTGGCGTGATTTCGTGGATCGCTTCAGCTTGCTACCGTCAAAAGGCTGGTTCCTCGTAAACGCCATAGACATCACGAAGCGCGGCGCAAATTTCACCGAGGGTGGCGTAGGAACGGACTGCTTCAATCGTCGCGGGCATCGTATTCTCATTGATCTGTGCCGCGCGTTTCAGTTTCTCAAGCGCGTTTGCGACAGCGCCACCATCTCGTCGGTCGCGTGTCTGCTGCAGACGCTCTACCTGATGAGCACGTACTGACTCGTCTATGACGAGAATGGGGACCTGAGCTTCGTCATCCATCTGATATTTGTTGACGCCGACGATTACCTGATCGCCCCGCTCCACTGCCTTCTGGTATTGGTAAGCCGAATCCTGAATTTCTCGCTGAGGGAAGCCTTTCTCAATCGCCTCGACCATGCCGCCCATTGAGTCGATCTTGCGAAAGTATTCCTGGGTTCGGTCTTCCATCTTCTGCGTTAATGATTCCAGGAAATAGGAGCCGCCAAGCGGATCGATCGTGTAGGCGACACCAGTCTCTTCGGCAATTATCTGCTGCGTTCGCAAAGCAATAAGCGCCGCGCGATCAGTAGGCAGGGCCAGGGCTTCGTCGTAAGCATCCGTATGGAGGCTTTGAGTGCCGCCGAGCACTCCGGCAAGTGCCTGAATTGCGACGCGCACTATGTTGTTGAGCGGCTGTTGCACGGTCAGCGACACGCCTGCTGTCTGAGTGTGGAACCGGAGTTTGAGTGTCCGCTCGTCAGTGGATCCGAATCTTTCGCGCATCTCACGCGCCCAGATACGACGGGCAGCTCGGTACTTCGCTATCTCTTCGAAAAAGTCATTGTGTGCATTGAAGAAGAACGAGATCCGCGGCACAAAGCGATCGATATCCAAGCCAGCCTTGATTCCCCACTCGACATACTCGATTCCATCACGGAGCGTGAAAGCGAGCTCCTGAATTGCCGTCGCACCAGCTTCGCGAATGTGATATCCGCTGACCGACACCGGGTTATACCGCGGAACCTCATTGGTGCAGAATTCAAACGTATCGATGACCAGTTTCATGGCCGGTCGAATTGGATAGATCCACTCTTTCTGCGCGATGTACTCCTTAAGAATATCGTTTTGTAAAGTCCCGGAAATCCTCTTCCAGTCTGCACCCTGCTTTTCCGCAACAACCAGATACATCGCCAGTAACACGGAAGCTGGAGCGTTGATGGTCTGTGAAACGGTCACTTGCTCCAGCGGAATTCCTTCGAACAACACTTCCATGTCCGCAAGAGAGGAGACAGCAACGCCACACTTTCCAACCTCACCCTCCGAGAGTGGAGAGTCCGCGTCGTAGCCCATCAAGGTCGGCAGGTCATAGGCCACGGAGAGTCCCGTTTGACCCTGCTCGAGCAGATACTTGAAACGGAGATTGGTCTGTTCAGGCGTACTGAAGCCGGCGAACTGGCGCATTGTCCAGAGTTTGCCTCGGTAGCCGGTGGTGTGAATACCCCGAGTGTAAGGTAACTCGCCTGGAAATCCGATGTCTTTATTAAAGTCTATTTCGGCGATGTCTGCGGGTGTGTAAAGCCGGTTGACATCTTCAAGTGAAACGGTCTGAAAGGTCTTCTTTGTTTCCGGATGGTTCTTAAGAACTGGTGCGAGCGTCTCGTTCTCCCAGCGTTCGAGATCAGTGTTAACGGGCGAGGACAGATCCTTAGTTTCGGGCATAAACCTCTCAATCAGCGATGGTTACTAAGAGGTTGGATATTAGTAAACGGGTGTTGGGAGTGTCAACGTGAAGAGGAACGAAAGCCTATTGGTCAATCGTGAACAATGACAAATGACCATTAGTTTTTCTCAACATTGTAGTCAGGCGCCCGGAAAGAGGGGGGCGCGGCTGTGATGGCAGTCACAGCCGCGCGGGCACGGAAGGAAACCAGCTAGCGCGGATCAACAAGCAGGGGATACAGCAGGCGGTTGGCAGGAAAAAAACTGTCGGTCAGAGCCCGCAGCTTGAACACGGGCGTGATCATGTACTGACAAAACGTGTCCATCGGGTTAGTCAATGGGAACTACAATCTCGTTAGGCCGAACCAGGTTCAACCGTTGACGGGCTGTGGTCTCGATCGTCCGAGCATCAGTGCTCAGTCGCTCCACTTCAACCCGAAGTGCCTGATTGCTACTGCGCAACCGTTCCACGTCGCTCTGCATGCGCGAGAACTGATCTGCGGCAAAGTTCAACTTCGCTCTCGTTCGAACCGTTACGGTTGCACAAACAGCGAATGTGCCTACGAGGATCATTCCGAATAAAACCCAAGAGGGAATTATTCCTCCACGTCGGCGCACCTCAGCACGCGAGCCCAATATCTCCAGAGAAACGGTTCGGGCGCTTGGCAGTGCAGCGGTATTTCGTTGCGCTACACGTTGTGCGCGAATTCGTTCATCAACCCAGTAAGTATTTACGACCCTGCTCAAGAAGCACCTCCAAGTCCTTTGCTGATTCTGATTCTGCGTAAATTCGAACGAGAGGTTCGGTGCCGGATGCTCGCATCAGCAACCACGAACCATCCTCGAAGAGAAACTTCACCCCATCCATCCGGTTAACCTGAGCAACTCGGCGACCGCCGATTTCCGCGGGCTCTTCGGTCAACCTCGCCTTTAGGGTCTCCATCAACTGGGGCGTGAGCCGTATACCAATCCGAGCTGACTCAATTCTGCCGGTGCGGTCATAAAGGGCAGTTAGTTGTTCGCTCAAGCTCGCCCCGCGCGCCGCGACCGCCTCCGCTGCAAGCAGGCACGCAAGGATGCCATCTTTCTCCGGATAGTGACCCTTGATCGACAACCCCGCAGACTCTTCGCCGCCGAGGCTGATTTTGTCGTCATTGATTAGTTCTCCGATGAATTTGAAACCCACTGGGGTCTCATAAACTGCTAGTCCGCGAAGGCTCGCAACTCGATCGACGAGATGCGATGTGGCAACTGATCTCGCGACGCCAGTATTCCAACCCCTTGAATCAGCCAGGTAGTCGAAAAGCACCGCAATCAATTGGTTCGGTGTAATAAAGGTGCCGTCTGCGTCGACGACTCCAAATCGATCTCCGTCACCGTCCGTTGCTAATCCCAGCGTGCATCCCTCTGAAAGGACCACTTCTCGCAGTTCTTCGAGGTGACTGGCTTCGGGCTCGGGAGAACGGCCCCCGAACAACACATCACGCCAGTCGTGAAGTGTTTGTACATACAGGCCGCGACTTCGTAGCGCTGCATCGAGATAGCCCCGCCCTGTTCCCCACAGAGGGTCGTAGGCATAACGGCCGCCCGCCCGCTTGATTGTTGCGAAGTCAATCTTCTTCGCCAGGTCTGCCAGATAAGCTGCCCGGGGTTCATGTCTCTCAACCGCAATGCTGGATGGTGCCGTTGGAGCAGAGCCTGACGTTGTATTTGCAGTGATTAGCCCCTCAACACTGCGTGTAATCTCGGGGAGCGCCGGGGCGCCATCCGCAGTGGACAGTTTCATGCCGTTGTATTCGGGCGGATTATGGGAAGCGGTGAAGTTAATCCCACAGATAGCGCCCGTAGTACGAATGGCGTGAGAAAGAGTTGGAGTAGGAATCGGTCCTTCGCAGAGCAGTGAGCGGAAACCGTTTACAGAGACTATCGTGGCGCACTCAGAAGCAAACTGTTCACCCAGGAACCTGGTGTCGTGTCCAATAATTATTGTCGCTTGGGCACCGTGAGCCGCTCCAAAGTGGGCGCAGATGGCCTCAGTGACCGCCCTGACTCCCGCAAACGTGAACTCATCCGCGATAACTGCTCGCCATCCTGAGGTTCCAAATCGAATCGCCATGATGAGTTATTAAGAAGCTGCTTAACCGTTCTTGTGGTTTTCACCACAAGATAGTTGGTATTTCGGGGACTGCAACCGCTAAATGCTGTGCTTGGGTATCTGCCAATCCGTTGCCCATCAACAATTTACAGGCAAGGTTGGCGGAATGTAGCATCGGTGCTTAAGGTAGTAAAGATATTTCTCTGCAATGATTTAGCAATGTAAGTTCAACGCTTACATCAACTAAGCGCGCTTAATGGCCCAAAACGGCGAACGTGAGGCGAACGAAAATGTGGACGTTTTCAATGTTCGAATCTTCAACTGATCAAACCGGTTGACACTATGATTGTCGCCATTTAGACTCGGAAGCCGGGTTCGGCTGATACAAATTAGCCGGATTAAATCTGCAAAAAGCGTTTCCTCAGGTACGACCGCCCCCAATCTATTCCTTACCGCAGCATCTGCTCGCGATGCTGGACGCCTCGATAGGCAATTGGCATATGCCAGGAAGGACACATGTCCAGCTTTCCTAAGCAACTTCTTCGAATTACTGAGTCAGGGCCCGGGGAAGAGAGTCTCCCAATTAGTTCAATCATTAGCGCGGTCTGCCAGGCTGCTCAGGCAGGGCCTGACTTGCTTTACGAAGTCATGCTTAAATTGAGCTTGATGGTTGAGGCGACCGTACCTACCTATGGACTGTCCATTTGGAATCTCCATTACGGCGAACGCCCGACACTAAGGTGGGCAGAAGGCCTTCAGGAGCAAGAACTTGCTGATGGCGAGTCTTTGGTTGCGAGTGCGTGCGGCGACGAGGCAAAGATGTTTGAAGTTCGCACCGGCGACCATGCGATCTGCTTCGTGCTGGCCAAACCTGCTCCGGCGCGACCGGGAGCTGCTCTATACGGCCTCTGCGCTCGGCCCCTTTCAGAGCAACAGGCAAAGGACCTTCATGCGATCCTCGATGTTGCGCAGCTGGCCCACTCCCACGTTTTAACTACACAGGCCGCGGCCAAACCAGCACCGATTCAGCAGCCACCGATCTCCACGCTACCGGGCATGGTCTTCAATAGCGCAGCCATGGGAGATGTAGCTCGGGCCGTTGAGAGGATCAAGGATTCCGAGTCCGCGGTCCTTATTACCGGTGAGTCTGGTACAGGCAAGGAGCTGATTGCTCGAGCGATCCATCGTCTAAGCCGGAGAAATGGCAAGGAGTTCGTTCCGTTTAACTGCTCCGCCGTGCCAGCTGAACTGATCGAGAGCATGTTGTTTGGTTATCGTCGCGGCACATTCACTGGCGCCCTCAACGACAATCAAGGATTGATTCGGGCAGCTGAAAGCGGAACCCTGTTTCTTGACGAGATTGGGGATCTACCACTGTCGTTGCAACCCAAGCTGCTTCGCTTCTTGCAGGAAGGTGAAATTCACACGCTCGGTGAACACATTCCAAGGAAAGTGAACATCCGTGTTCTGGCTGCGACACACAAGGATCTTGAAGAGCTCGTTCGGCAAAAACTGTTTCGAGAGGATCTCTATTATCGTATTGCCACACTGACGATTAAAGTCCCTCCTCTTCGAGAGCGTCGGGAGGATGTGTCTGCCTTGATATCGCATTTCCTGACCCATTTCGCTCGGCGTAACGACAAAGAGATTGCTGGTATTACCTGGGAAGCCATTCAGCTACTCGAGGAATATTCGTGGCCCGGAAATATCAGGGAGTTAGCCGCGGAGATCGAGCGGTTGGTGCTCTACGCTGAGACGGACGGTTACATCACTCCAGAACACATCAGCAAACATATCCTGCCACGATCGATGCAGAGCGCTGGAAATGAGCGTGTTGCCAATCTTGAGAATCTGCTGGAGGAGTACGAGCGGCGTGTGATCACGGAGACGCTCAAGCGTCATGACTGCAATGTGGCGCGTGCCAGCGAGGCACTCGGATTGGGATCGCGGCAGACCCTCTATAAGAAATTGAAAAGATTAGCAATCGATATCGGCGACTTTCTTCAGGAAGACACGGAACCTGGAATGCAATTCCGGCGATAGTGCTCGACAAACGTTAAAGTTAGTTGTAGCACCCGTGCTCCCGTACCTCCGGCCAAACGCTTCCCTTTTTCAAATGTTAGCGTAATTTCGTGGATGGTTTTGCCCTTGGTAAAGGCGAAACGATCCACGAAATCACACCAAACACCTCGAAGCTGGTGCCGACTGTCGCCGCTCAGACCAAACCCGGAGCCCCTGCGGTCGCCTGCGGGCTACAAAGACAGATCTTCACGAAAATCCCCTCGAGAACATCTCCTTAACTTCTAAAGACTGGCCCAGCCCTGGGCCGACGTTGTAAACCTCGGGCTACAAAACGCATTTACCTCAACCGCGAAAACCCCTGCAAAACCGCGATATTTGGCTCCAGATGCCGTTGGCACGACCGTTGTAATGGCTATGTCGTCGCGAGAGCAATGCATCTCGCAAAACAACAACAGAGACACACCTCATGAAAGCCATGAAAACAAAAGAGCTGTTATCGCTGGTCGGGATCGCAATAGCCGCACCAGTTTTCGCACTGACTCTTGTTGCAGGAGCACACGCTGCTGCGGTGGCTGTCAATGATGTGCTGCTTCTGGCGCTGGCAGGTTGTGGAGCTGTGCACGGCGGTCTTAACGGATTCGGTCGTCGCACACTCAAGGCGGAATCTCGTTCCGTCACCCACACAAGTGTCACACGGACAAGAGTAGTCACTCATTCGTGAGGACGCCTCTGAACCTGGCCACTCGTTACCAACTAACGAGTGATCTGGAACTAACTGAAACAAATAAGAAGGAGCAAACAGAGATGATTAAGAAATTCTTTCGCGATGAGACGGGTCTTGAGCTTTCAGAGTACGCAGTTGCGGCAGCGTTGGTCGCTATCGCGGTGGTCGGTGCTTTCACGGCTCTCGGCGACGCCATCGGCCTGAAGATCAATGATCTTGGAACCAAGATCACTAACTAAAGGTTGAACTTCCCAATGAGCCAGGCGCGCTTTAGTCGAAAGACTAAATCGCGCCCGTAGGCTCTTATAACGTCTCCCATTTTTAGCCCACTCACATTTGGGGGGAAAGACCGATGAAAAGATTCCTATTAGATGAAACTGGATTGGAGCTTTCCGAATATGCGGTTGCGGCTGCGCTCGTCGCCATTGCTGTCGCCGGTGCGTTTACGGCACTGGGTGATGCGATCGGCACACGGCTGAACCAACTTGTAGACCGAGTCAATGGTTGACGGCGGCGTCAACTGACCTTAGCCCCACGGTGAAAATCACATGTCTGAACTGCTGGCAAACATCGTCCTACTAATTCCCCTTGCCGTAATCATCGCCTACTACGATGTTAAGTATCGCCGCATTCCAAACGCATTCGTACTAGCGACACTCGCGAGCGGTCTGGCGATCAATCTCATTTTTGGTGGCTGGAGAGGCTTGATTGCCAGCGCCGGTGGATGTCTGCTGGCGTTTACATTGATGTTCATGCTTCACATCTTTGGCGCCATGGGCGCTGGAGACGTCAAACTTTTTGCCGCCATTGGATCAGTAACCGGAGCCCCACTCGTTCTTCCCACGTTCCTGGTGGTCATCCTAACCGGCGGATTACTGGCAGTTATCTCGATCATCCGCGCGGGAGTAGTTGTGACCACGATGCAACGTGTGCTTCAAATTTTTGTCGGCATGCTGCCGGGTTGGGAAATGCCTCGGTTCGCGGTTCCCAGCGACCGGCGGCACACGATTCCTTACGGCGTAGCAATCACCCTGGGCAGCATTATTTCAACCGCCATTTTTCGAGCTTAGCTACTGGCTGCAGAGCCAATTACCAACTTTGAAAGCAGGAGACTTCCCATGCGCAACAAACGCTTTTTGATCGTTCTCGTCGGTGCACTCCTATTTGGACTACTCGCCGCAGTTTCCGTTAGCCGTTATCTATCGAGTGCACAGGCATACACCAAGAATCTGAATCGCGTTGCGGTTGCCAAAGTCGCGATTCCAGTGGGAACAAAGATCATCCCCGAGCACGTGATGGTGGTCCAGTTCCCGAAGGAGTCAACTCCTGACGGCGCGTTTGACAGCCCCGAAAAGCTGGCCGGCCGTGTAGCAGTGACGAACATTGCAGCACGCGAACCAATTATCGAAGCGCGCCTTGCCCCCGAAGGAACCGCCGCTGGTCTATCAGCAGTGATTCCGGAAGGCTATCGCGCAATGACAGTCAAGGTCGACGACGTGGTGGGAATTTCCGGCTTCATCATGCCGGGCACTTTGGTCGACATCGTAGTCGTAATTGATCCTGAAGAGAAGCACGGAATGCAGGATCCAATCTCGAAGATCGTCCTGCAGAACATCAAGGTGCTGGCCAATGGCCAGAACATAGACAAACCCGAGGATCAGCGCGAGGCGAATTCGGTCAAGGCAGTGACGCTTCAGGTCACGCCTGAACAGGCTGAAAAGCTGGCGCTCGCGTCCAGCGAGGGCAAGCTGCAGCTCGTAATGCGGAACTCAATCGATCAAGGTGATGAGCAGACTTCCGGCGTGAACAAGCGGGGCTTACTGGGTGGCGAGCGCGCCAATCCCGTGCCGGACCCAGGATCATTAAAGAGCGAGCAGCCGAAAGGCGAATCCCGACCCGCCCGCCGGGTTCAGGCCCATCCCAGGCCCGCTCCCGTAGCCGCTCTCACAACACCAACCCCACGAACTTCCGTCGAGATGATCGAAGGGGCCAAGAAGCGGAGCGTCGATTTCCCATAAGGTTTAGCACGCGCGAATAAGGTGCCCATCAGCTCCAGTTGATGAGTGCGGTCAATCAATTTTGTAACCAAAGGAGCAAGAGATCATGCACAGCCTTTCCCCGATCTGGCGTCGAGTGAGTTTGACACTGACGGCCTCGATCATTTTTCTTGTCGGTTCCCAGGCGCAGGCCCAGGAGAATTCGTACAAAGCCTCATTCAAACAGAATCAAGAAGCCATCGCAGTTAATGTTTTGGTCGGGCAGTCGCGCGTGATCAATTTCGACAGGCCCGTCGGTCGGTTCTCGGTCTCAAACCCTGACATAGCTGAAGCCGTTCTGGTCACTCCAGATCAAGTGCTGGTGAACGGAAAGGCATTTGGACAGGTGAACTTCATCGCCTGGGAACAGACCGGTGGCGATTACCTCGTGTTCGATGTTTACGTCCGCGCCAATCTGTCCCTGATTGACTCGCAAATGCGTGCCCTGTTTCCGAAGGATGACATCCGCCTGAGTCAGGCCAACGGGTCGGTAGTGATGTCAGGCAGCGTCTCCGACGCCTCCACAGCCGCTCAGGCTCAAAGCGTTGTCGAAGCGGCCGGCTTCAAAACTGTGAACATGCTGGCGTCGCCCGTGAAAAATAAGCTGCAGGTGCAGTTGGAAGTTCGCGTGGCCGAGGTGAGCAGAAACCGGCTGAAAGATTTGGGCACCTCTTATGGTTATCAGGGAAGCCCGGGTGCAGGCGGTTACATCAACAGTGGTCAGGGACCCAGTTCACTTTCTAGTCCACCGGTTAATCCTGCCGGCACGTTGCTCGGACCCCTTTCGCCGGCACTGAACCTGCTGGTGATGGGCAGCAATTCGATCGGCATGATCAGAGCGTTGCAAACACAGGGCGCCCTGCGCTCTCTTGCGGAGCCAAACCTAATTGCCATGGACGGCCAGGATGCAAGTTTCCTGGCGGGTGGTGAGTTCCCGGTTCCGGTGGTCCAAAACAGTGGGGACCGCAGCACGGTAACAATAGTGTTCAAGGAATACGGTGTCCGACTGAATTTCAAGCCGACCATCATTGACGAAGACCACATTCGTTTGGAATTGGAGCCAGAAGTCTCGTCAATCGATTTCTCGAATGGCGTGAAGTTCGACGGTTTCCTGATTCCGGCACTCCGCACGCGTCGAGCCAAGACGGGTGTCGAATTGCGCGACGGTCAATCGTTCGCCCTGGCCGGTTTAATGGACAACAACGAATTGAAATCGATTTCACGCGTGCCGGTGCTCAGTGACATTCCGGTGCTTGGCGCGTTGTTCAAATCGAAATCGTTCCAGCGAAATGAAACAGAGCTGATGTTCATCGTGACGGCCCATATGGTGAAGCCGGTCGATAGAGACGACCTGCCGCAACTGCGTGGCATCGATGGTCTCAAGAACGGTTCGCCATTAGGTGTAGAACCAAAGGGCGAAGGCATCGACGGCCAAACCGGTTATTCAGTGTCTGGCGAGACTACTCAAAGCACCACTAACACTGAAGCTCCAAAGACAACCGAGCAGAAGTCGACGACTGAGCAAAAGTCCAAGACCACCGTCACAACGGATGCTGAACTCCAGGCGAGCAGCAAGCGGATCAACCAACCTCTGCCGCTGGCCAGAATTATGCCGCTGGACATTTCTGCTGAACCAATACTGCCCTAATTCCTCTATCTGCAAAAAAGCAAATTGGATAGGGAGGAAGAGATGACAAAGGGAAGTGCAAGAGGGAACAAAAGTAGACATGGTGAGCGCGGGTCAATTCTCGCGCTCTCCACCGTAGGAATGCTTTCAATTCTCCTGGCGGTAGGTCTCGCCGTAGATATTAGTCACTTCTACCTTGTGAAAGCGGAGCTACAAAACGCCGCGGACGCCGCGTCGTTGGCCGCTGCATCCTCTATTAACTCAAATCCCAGTGGGATTATTGAGGGGACGTCGCGTGCTGTAGCGCAGATGAACAACTACGAGTTCAATAACACGAACATAGTTTTCTCGCGCAGCGACGTACAGTGGGCCGCAAATCTTGAGGGGCCATACATATCCGAAGCGGCGGCGGCAACACCGGGACAAGCTCCAACAATACGATTTGCCAAAGTCACTACGCCCTCGAGTTCTGTGGGTGTTTCCTTTGCGGCACTGATATTAGGAGCCAGCAAGAATCTATCAGCAACCGCAACTGCAGGACTGTCAATTCCGCTGAACACTTTCTGCAACTTCATACCGCTCTCGGTGCTGATCGACAACGACGACTCACTGCTCGTGCCGGGCCAGACTTACGTTATTCGCGCTAACACGGGCGGATCACCTTCACCCGGTAACTACCAGATCTTGGCTGTTGCTGGGGCTGGAGGAGTTGACGTGGGTTACGGAATCGGATCCGGAGTAGATGCCTGCGCCAAACCGGGTGATGAATACTCTGTTGATACCAAGCCAGGGCTGACATCCGGCAAGGTGCGAACGGGAGTCAACTCGCGTTTCGACGATTATCAGGGCAGTCAGCTCGATCCCGTCAATCAACCGCCCGACACAAATATCAAGGAAAACATCACCTGGGATGACTATCAACGATATTTCGGGTGTGGTCGGCCTAACGCGATCGGTTGTAACTCGCAGTATTTCCGCGAGCCCTCGCATGATGGCGTAGATATGCGGCGTGTGGTGCTGATCCCCCTCGTGAAAGTCAGCGAATACGATCAGGGCAGAAACGTGGTCCGCTTCTTCCGCTTTGGCGCCTTCTTTTTGAAGACCAAGGTGGGCGGCGGCAATGGCGGTGAATTGGAAGCTGAGTATATCGAGGACAGGATTGCGATCGGTGAAGGCCAATACGATCCGACCGGACCCGCTGGTGATCCCCTCTTGGCAGCTCCAGTGCTTTACAAATAAAGGATGAGTGTCATGAATGCACGAATTCGCAAAATCCGTTTACTGAAGCGGCTCCAGCGGCGAACTAGAATCGCGCGGTTGGCGGGCGACGAGCGTGGCATTCAGCTGGCTGAACTTGCGATTGTTATCCCAATCCTCGTCCTGCTATTTGCTGCGACTGCCGAGTTCGGCCGCTTTTTCTACGAATACACCACGTTGGCAAAAGCGACGCGGAACGGAGCCCGTTATCTCGTAACATCGAAATTCGACATTCAGGATATTCAGGCAAAGAACCTCGTGGTCTATGGAAACACCGCTGGTACCGGCAGCCCGTTACTCGACGGGTTGGACACGAGTCACGTTGTCATCACCGCACGAAACTCTGCCGGCACTCCGGTTACAGCCGGGGTACCGGCCACTATTACAGTTCAGATTGAAGGGTACGAACACTCGCCACTATTCAATCTCGGCGGACTCTTGAAGAACAACGCATTCTCACTCGCAATCGATGTGAAGCCCAGTGTGACAATGCGTTATCTCTTAACAACACCGCTGGTCTAGGAGTCACTATGAAGAGCAATAAGAAACTCAATAAACGCGAAAGAGGATCGACGCTGGTCGAATTTTCGATTGCTGCCACGGTGTTTCTCACAATGCTCTTTACGGTGCTGGAATTCGGTCGGGCTCTCTGGGTCCATAACGCCTTAACAGATGCGGCACGAAGGGGCGCCCGATATGCAGTGCTGAACCCACAGAGCAGCTCGGAAAACGTCAAGAACGTCGTGGTCTATGGTGATCCAGCGGGCGGTACAAAGCCCCTCGTTCCTAACCTGAGTACCAGCGGCAACGTTCAGGTCATCTACAACGGCTTTGGTCTGGATACGGGTACAGTCAGCGTACAAATCACCGGTTATCAGTTTCAGTTTGTAATTCCATTCGTTAGCACCAACATCACGATGCCGAATTACAACACCACTCTGACGGGGGAATCGGCAGGACTGGTTCCAGACCCTATTTAGGCGCCGAACTTCCTGGCGCACCCCACTCACTTACTACTCGACGAGGGACTAATGACGCAGCCAATCACCTTAGTTGTTCTCAGCACTGGTCTGGATAACTTCAAACAGATACGAACTGCCCTGTCAACGGAGAGCAGAGTGAGTCTTCTTGCGGGTGGTAATGACGCAGAGCAGCTTCAGGAAGAGATCATTCGATTGAAACCCTCGGCCGCCATAATTGTGCTCGGAGATACTCCAATCACAGCAATCCACTTCATCGAGAGGCTGCGCGTTCAGGTGCCATCTACGGCCATTATTTCGGCGGCTCACAACGCTTCTCCCGATCTGATCCTGCAGAGTCTACGAGCTGGTGCACGCGAGTTTCTCCGGCTGCCAATTAGCCCTGAGGAACTGAAAACTGTTCTCGATCGTGTCACTGAATTCTGCGCAACCCAGGTTGAGGCGCCCAAGAAAAAAGGTCGCATGGTTGCGGTGTTTTCGAGCAAAGGCGGATGCGGAACTTCGTTTATCGCCACCAATCTCGCAGCTTCGACAGCGGCTCGAACGATACTGGTCGATTTGAATCTTCAGGCCGGAGACCTGCCGCTCTTTTTGGGCGTTGATCCAAAGTACTCGTTCGCCGATATGGCCGAGAACAAAAGTCGGTTGGACGATTCCTTGATTGCCAGTCTTGTTACTCCTTGCACAGCAAATCTCTCGCTGCTGGCGGCGCCAAAAGAGGCCGACTCAGCGGATGAGATCGAGCCGGAACACGTATTCGAAGTCTTGCAAAAGCTACGTGAGTCTTACGACTACGTCGTGCTTGACCCGCAACACACTTTTGACTCGAAAACCCTCGCCGCGCTCGATCAAGCGGATGAGATTGTGCTCGTTCTTACACTCGACATCCCTGCAATACGCAGTACACAACGGGCGCTCGAGATATTCGATCGACTGGGCTACCCACGCCAGAAGATACGGATCATTGTGAACCGCTGGAGTAAGCAGATCGACCTGGATCTGCGTCAGGTCGAAAAATTCTTGGGCGAACAGGTCATAGGATTTGTCCCAAGCGATTATCAGGTCGCCGTTACCTCAATCAATCTTGGCCAGCCCCTGGTGCAGTCAGAACCTAACTCAAAGATTGCGCAGGAGATCAAGAGAATCGCTGCAACACTTGCTAATAACACGTTGCCGGTGCAGGAAGACGTTGCACCAAAGCGCAGCCTTCTGAGTTCTCTATTCAAGCGAACTCCGGCACAAACAGATTTTCAATTTCCGTCTTCAATGCAAAGAGGAATCCTTCAATAAGGTAAGCGAGAACCCCTATGGCACTGCGAGAGAGACTAGTCAGAGAGACGATTCACCTGCCCGGTAACGGGAACGGGTTAGACAACAACGGCCAGATCTCATTCCAAGAGATGAAGTCTCGGCTTCACCGGGCCCTCATCAACAAGATGGACCTCACCAAGCTGTCCGCTCTAACGCCGGATCAGGTTCATGCCGAGGTTTCCCGCCTGGCTGAAAACGTCCTGGCCCAGGAGGCATTGCCGCTTTCTGCGTCAGAACGGGATCGTTTGGTTAATGAGGTCCAGCATGAGCTGTTTGGTTTAGGGCCACTCGAGCCTTTACTTGCTGACGGAACCATTTCTGACATCCTCGTGAACGCGCACGGAAAAATCTATATCGAGCGGGGAGGCAAGCTTGAGCTAACGAGCGTTGCTTTCAAGGACGACGAGCACTTGATGCGGGTAATCGAACGAATTGTTTCGTCGGTTGGCCGTCGTATTGACGAGTCATCGCCAATGGTTGATGCCCGCTTACGAGATGGCTCACGCGTGAATGCCATCATTCCGCCTCTTTCACTCGATGGACCAGTGCTTTCCATCCGGCGCTTCGGTACCGAGCCACTCCGGATGAACATGCTCATTGAGAACAAGGCGCTGACGCGTGATATTGCTGACATGCTGGAGATGTGTGTCAGCGCGCGACTGAACGTCCTGATCTCTGGTGGTACCGGCGCTGGTAAAACCACGTTACTGAATGCCCTCTCGGCGTACATCCCGGAAAACGAGCGAATCGTCACCATTGAAGACTCGGCCGAGTTGCAGTTGCAACAGCCGCATGTCGTGAGACTTGAAACACGACCACCGAACGTCGAGGGCCGCGGCGAAGTTACCCAAAGAGATCTCGTACGCAATGCACTGCGTATGCGACCTGACCGGATCGTGATCGGTGAGGTTCGTGGTGGTGAAGCAATCGACATGTTACAGGCCATGAACACAGGCCACGACGGCAGCTTGACAACCATTCACGCCAACACGCCGCGTGATTCGCTGGCCCGTTTGGAAACGATGATTCAGATGACCGGTATGCGTCTGTCGGATCGTGCAATGCGCCAGCAAATTGCGGCCGCGATCAATCTCGTCCTTCAGGTTGCCAGACATTCCGACGGTTCACGTCGCGTTACTTCCATCTCGGAAATCACCGGCATGGAGGGTGAAACGATCACTATGCAGGAGATCTTCCAGTATGAACGCTCCGGCATGGACTCGCAGGGTCAGGTGATTGGAAGGTTCCGCGCAACAGGTATTCGGCCTCGGTTTGCCGAGAAACTAAAAGCCTACGGGTTGCAATTGCCCCGGATGTTCTTCGAGGAGTAAGTCGATGCTCATCTCCTTTCTCGTTTTCGTTTTTTGCTTGTTCCTCGTCTTGGGCGCCTATCTGCTGGCAACCCGTGGAACAGATGAAAAACGTCGCCGGCTGCAACAACGACTGACCGATGCACTGATGCTCTCAGCGCACACGGAAGATGTGGAAGTCATTCTCGCTCGCAACGAACTGATGAGCGAGATACCCTGGTTGAACCGCTCTCTGGTTCGGCTTCAGGCGGCCCTTCACATCAAGCGAATGTTGGATCAGGCGGACCTTCACATCACCCCCTCCCGACTCGCGATGTTCTCCGGCATGGCTGGCATCCTCGCAGCGCTGGCGGTTTCAGTTCTTACGCCCTCGTTGCTGGTCACGTTCGTTGCTGGGTTCGGGGCCGCTGCCTTACCGTTCGTGCACGTTTGGTGGAAACGAAAGAAGCGCTTTGATGCTTTTCTCGAACATCTTCCTGATGCCCTGGATCTGATGAGTCGAGCACTTTCTGCCGGTCATGCATTCGCAGAATCACTTCACATGGTTTCGCAGGAAATGCCTGAGCCAATTGCAACTGAGTTCCGCAAGACGTACGAAGAGCAGAACCTCGGTCTGTCGCTCAAGCTGGCATTGGAGAATTTGACCGAACGAATGCCACTTTTGGATCTGCGCCTGTGCGTTACAGCCATCCTAATTCAACGTGAGACTGGCGGAAACCTGGCTGAGATCCTGGAGAAGGTGGCTTACACGATTCGGGAGCGCTTTCGCATTATGGGAGATTTGAAAACGCTGACGACCAGCTCGCGCATGTCTGCCTGGTTGCTCTGCGGTTTGCCGATCTTCGTGACGTTCATGATCACGGGAATGAACCCTGAATACATGAGTGTTCTGTGGACCGATCCGCGCGGGCATTATTTGATTGCTGCAGCGCTGTTCTTACAGGTTACAGGGATGCTCATTGTGAGAAAGATTCTGAGGATCAAGATTTAATTTGTCTCAACCCCTAATCCGGACACGGTAGCCATGATTCTGATAATCGGCCTTTCCACATTTGTTTGTATCTCGCTCGCGATGATGGGTGTTTACTGGCTCTTCTATCGCCCGCAAAGTGCAGCGACCGAGCGCTTGAAACGGTTGGGTAACCAGGGAACCGTAACGAGCGCACCTTCAGCTCTACTTGAGGAGACGCGCGGAGGCGAGCTGGCTGAACGTTTGGCTTCACCGCTGAACAGACTGTTGCCTCCATCAGCGGCCGAGGCAAAGAAACTCCAGAAGATGTTAATGCAAGCGGGTCATCGCTCGCATTCTGCTCCAGCGGTGTACCGCGCGATCCAGCTGTGCACGATGGCTGGATTTCCAGCGGCAGTTGCGCTGGGGTCCGCGCTTCTTGCTCGACCACTGAGCAGCACAATCCTCTGGATTCTGGCGGCATTTTGCGTTGGCTTCATGTTGCCGCGCTATATGCTCAATCGAATGATCCGCAACCGCCAGCAGTTAGTGCGATGGGGCCTGGCCGATGCCCTGGACCTGATGGTGATCTCAATCGAAGCTGGTCTGGGTCTCAACGCTGCAATGATGAGAGTTAGCAGTGAGTTGAAAGAGGTTCACCCGGACATCAGCGACGAGTTCGAACTTGCAAACCTCGAAATTCGTGTAGGTCGTGAACGTGATGAAGCTCTCCGGAACCTTGCAGAGCGAACCGGAGTAGACGACTTGCGCAGTCTCGTAGCGATGCTGATTCAAACTGACCGCTTTGGAACCTCCGTCGCGCGTGCCATCAGAGCGTTTTCAGATTCACTGCGCACCAAGCGACGACAACGTGCAGAGCAGGCAGCGCAAAGGGCTGCGGTGAAGCTGCTCTTCCCACTTGCCTGTTTTCTTTTCCCGACACTATTCATCGCAATTCTTGGCCCAGCAGCCCTCCAATTGATCGACACGTTCGGCAAAATGTAAGGAGTTCAGTCATGGGTAAACGAAGATTGCTCGCTTTCTTTATAACCATTGTAGTCACAGCTGGAGTCTCCGCCATGTGGAGTGCCGCGACGCTTGAGCGCGATGGTGACGTCGATGCAAATGTTCTGGAAGACTCTGGTTCACTCGCAGGAACCGAAACCGAAGAAGAAGCCACGGTCGGAGAGAAGAAGAAAGGCGGCAACAAGGTTGTACGCGTTTTGGCCGCACCCTTTAAGGCATTCGGCAGGCTGTTTGGGGGCAGGGATAAACGGTTTGAGCGGATGACCGAAAAGGACGCCGAAAAGTTCGAAAGCGTTGGTGTTGCGAAAGTGGTTGATGGCCGCAGCAGTGAGGAACAGAAACTCGACGCCAAGGCTTCTGCGCAGGAACACCTCGAGGCCGGGCGACAACATCTCGCGAACGGCCGTCTGAACGAAGCCATCTTTGAGCTGTCTGCCGCGACATCACTCGATAAGAAACTGGCCGAGGCTCATAACCTGCTGGGCGTCGCCTTTGCCCAGAAGGGTCTGCAAGATCGGGCGAAGGATTCTTACGAGCGCGCAGTTAAGGCCGAGCCTAAAGATGCGCAGACACTGAATAACCTTGGCTTCTCCCTTTATCAGAGTGGCAATTATCGAGCGGCCGTTGATCGTTTGAAGCGAGCTGCCAAACTGGCGCCCCACGATGAGCGGATACTAAACAACCTCGGACTCGCCCTCTGCAGGCTGGGTAAATTCGATGATGCCTTCAAGCATTTCGCCCGTGCCGGGGGTGCGGTGACCGGATACCTGAACACGGGACGCATGCTTGAGAGATTCGGACGCGAAGATGACGCCATCAAGTATTACGAGGGCGCGCGTCAGATTAATCCGAACAACACGATTGCGTTGCGCAGACTGGCGGATCTTTACAAGAGGGTAGGTCGGTACGATGAATCTCAGGCCGCGTCGAACGCGCTCGCACAGTCGTCAGTAGCGGGAACAGTCAGCGGAAAATAGAGAAGGAAGAACGCGATGTCGCAAACAACCATACTCACTCGCGCTGAAGTAGAGGCAATGGGCCCGCCGGTTCCCGAGGAATTGGCAGAGGTTGGCGTTGCAGAGGGATTCCTTTGCGATCTAGCACTAAAACACGTTGCGATGTTGCCAGAGCCGACAACAACCGCCGTGGCCGAGCAGATCCACTTGCCGCGAACGCTGACTGAGGACCTTTTGCAAAAGCTCTACCGCGAGAAATTGATCGAGGTAAAGCTAAAGACCACGGAAGGCTTTACTCGTTACGCGATGCTGGACCACGGTTGGGACCGGCTTGTTCGCCTGTTGACCCTTTCGGGTTACACCGGGCCGGCGCCAGTTTCGTTGCGCGACTACACGCACATGATGCGCTTGCAGTCGATCCCTACTGAACCTGCGTCAATGGATATCGTTCGTGCTTCTTTCCACGATCTGATTCTTCCTGAATCCCTGCTTCAGACTCTCGGTTGCGTAATCAACTCGAGACGTTCGCTATTTCTAACCGGACTGCCAGGCACCGGTAAGACAGCCGTTGCTGAGCGCATAAATGGTGCATTGGCGGGTGGTATCTGGATCCCGTATGCGGTGGAGATAGATGGACATATCATTCGCGTATTCGACGGTCACTGTCATCGAACGATGTCGGACGAGGACACGCCGCGCGAATACGACCGTCGCTGGGTATTCATTCAACGGCCCCTGGTGGTGGTTGGGGGCGAGCTGACGCTGGAGAATGCAGATTTAACATGGAGCGAATCGGCAAAGTTCTACGAAGCGCCCTTCCAGATGAAATCCAACGGCGGAACTCTGGTGATCGACGACTTTGGCCGGCAGAGAGTCGCACCGCAGGACCTGCTTAACCGCTGGATCGTTCCCTTAGAGCGTCGCGTAGACTACCTGGCGTTGCATACGGGCAAGAAGATCGAAGTGCCCTTTGAGCAGCTTGTCGTCTTCTCGACCAACCTCGATGAGAAGGACCTCGCGGATCAGGCGTTCCTCCGTCGCATGGGGTATCGCGCTCGCGTGGAACCTCCCACGCCCGGAGCTTACAGTGAGATTTTCAAACGTGTCGCTTACACGCGTGGCATCGAGTGCAATCAACGCGTGCTGGACCACGTCATCAGCAAGTACCGGATTGAGCGGCGCCAGATGAAGGGTTGCGAACCCCGTGACCTGGTGGACCGCATCACAGATATCTGCCTGTTTGAAGGACAACCACTGAAACTTACTCCCGAAGTCGTGGACATTGCCTGGAAGAACTACTTTGGCACGTCGCACTCGTTCGCACCGGTGCAAACACAAGAGACGATGATCGAGCGAACGTTGGCAGATCCACTTCAGCTTTAGGAAGCGGACTTCATCGGAAGCGCAGGCGGACGCGCTTGCATCGCTCCAGGGAAATTCAAATGGCGGTCCCTTCAACCAAACTTCATCTTCTACTCATTGTCCTTCTCGTCGTGCTGCTTGCACCAGACGCCGTTCTGGGTCAAAAGCGTCGTAAGCGCAAGCCAGCTCAGGCTCCTCCAGTTGAGTCCACAATTCCGGAGGGAGAAACCCGCTTGAAGCTGGCGGATGGGACTTACCTTCGCGTAGACGAAGCGTGGGAGTCCCCGCAGGGCATCTGGTACCGACTGGGCGGAATGACTCATCTGGCGAATCGTGACCGCGTCAAGTCAATTCACCGGGGAACAGCCACGAAACAGGAGGTCCAGTCAGAGGTTGCAGCAGCCGTTGAGGATTCTCCAGCGCCCGAAACTAACGAGAAGGAACAGCCGGTCTGGATATACCTGAAAGGTGGGGCTCGGGTCGAAGCTGATAATGCTAACGAGACGCAAGCCGGTGTTTGGTATAACCGGGGCCCAATGTCGATCTTTATCGAGCGAAGTCGTATCGACCGCATTGAACGCGAAGATCCCAACTCAGCCGTTGCAAAGGAGCGCGGCTGGAGCACGGGCAGACCAAAACTCGATGCATTGATCCGTCAGAATGGCTCCAGGTACGGTGTGGATCCGTACCTGATCTTCCTGGTCATGGAGCAGGAGTCGCATTTCAATACCCACGCTGTTTCGCCTAAGGGTGCCCGCGGTTTGATGCAGTTGATGCCCGGTACAAGCGCGCGCTTTGGGGTACGCCGTCCGCATGATCCGGCCCAGAACATTTCCGCCGGAACCCGTTATATAAAGCAGCTATTGACGCAGTTCAAAGGTCGCGTGGACCTGGCGCTGGCAAGTTACAACGCGGGTGAAGGCACGGTAATCAGGTTTGGTCACAGAGTGCCGCCTTATAAAGAGACTCGCAACTACGTCAGAAGAATTAGCTTCCGTTATCGGAAAAAGTCGCCAGCCCCTCAAAAGGACGTTGGAGGAAGATGATGGGCATGCCACGAAAGATCCTTCCCTTGTTGTTCGTTTGTCTTGCTCTGTCTGGTGCAACTGTGAGCGCCCAACGGCGCGCCGCCGATGGGCCACTCACAAATTCGGAAGTTGTGAGGTTAGTCCGGGCAGGATTTCGCGAGAAGACAGTGATCGCCATCATTCAGAGGCAGCCGAACAAATTCGAACTCCAGCCAGACCGGCTAATTGAGTTGAAGCGCCAGGGAGTCAGCGAAAACATAATTCTCACCATGCTGGCAGTTGGCACTGTCGAGGTTCAGGTTGATAGTAGCTGGAGCGATGCAGATTTTCTTGAGGAGAGTCGCAGTCTATCTCGTCCGCGTTCCTTGAGAAACAGCACAGACATTTTCGGGTCTGGCAGCGGTTCTAACAGTCAGACGAAGGGTCGAGGTTACAACGAATCCGGTCAATCAGACACGCGTACTACCGGCTCGGCAACCGTTCGCATCATTCGCCCGCCTGCTGAAGCTGGGAGTGAATCCGTAAAGCTGGAAAAAACGCCCACGCTGACAAATGAAGGTGTAGTAAAACTCGTAGAGGCTGGCTTCTCTGAAGGGACTATCATAAAGCGGATAGAGGACTCACCGGTTGAGTTTGACCTCTCAGAAGCAAAACTCAGCGAGTTGCGGAAGCGACGCGTGACGGAGCCGATCATTTCAGCTATGCACGCAGCGATGGACGCCCCCGTTAAATAAGTCTTAGCCTATCGTTTTTGTTGAGTCAGGAACTTTAAGCGTGTTGAGACTGCTCGCACCACGCATTTTCGATCGTGATGACTCCTTGTTCCAGATCAAGCGCCGCTAAGCTTTTGCTGTTCTTTCTCCTTCTCATCACGGCCGCGTCGGTTCTTTCAACAAGTTCAGCTCAAAATCCGAAGACCTCACAGTCTCCATCGCCGTCCCCATCTCCTGAAGAAGAGATCGATCCGGCTGACGTAATCTCGGTCAACACGGCAGAAGTTCTACTACCGGTGACTGTTCGCGACACATCCGGACAGATCGTAAAGGGCCTTACGCGAGCTGACTTTCGTGTCTTTGAAGATGGCGCTGAACAACCACTGAGCGAGCTTAGCTTGCGAGAGGTCCCAGTCGACGTGGCGTTACTGGTCGATGCGTCATCATCGGTTGCGGACAACCTTGACGATTTTCGCCAGGCGGTTGAGGGCTTTGCGACCCACCTGAATAGCGAAGACCGGATCAGTCTTATTCAGTTCGACGATCGTGTGCTGTTGCTGCAGGATTGGACCAGCAGCAAGGTGCAGCTACGGCGGGCGTTGAGACGTTTGGCGCCCGGTATGTTCACGCGATTTCATGATGCCATGCTGCTGGCCACACGTGAGCAGCTCCCGCGCGGCAGTGCTCGACATGCACTCATTGTTTTAACCGACGGCATTGACAGTGGTCGTGGCGCGACATTCGATACTGCGTTGCGCTCTGCCCTGCACGCGCAAACAACGGTGTACGTCGTCGCCAATACGCAAATTGAAAGAGCGAAGAAGCAGTCAGAGTTGTCTGACCTGCTTTCCGGTACTGACAGTCGCTTGAAGTTCAACCAGCTGCGGATTGAGGATCTGCGCATGGGATTGGCAGCACTGGATGCAAGCGAAAGCAATCTGGATGAGTTGACGACGGCGACTGGCGGGCGTCTTTATCGTCCGAACTCATTCGGAGAACTTGAACGAACGTACGCCGAAGTTGCGGATGAGCTGCGTCATCAGTATGCACTCTACTTCTCGCCTTTAAATAGGGAGCGCGACGGTCGTTTTCGGCGAGTCCGGGTTGAGACTTCGAACCCCGCGTTCAGGGTCTCTGCGCGCATCGGCTACTTCGGTCCCAGATAGGAACCAAAACAAAACCACGGCAGTGGGTAGTGCCTTTCAGATCCTGATCCTACCCACGGCAGTGGGTAGTGCTTTCAGATCCTGCCTACCACAGAAAGCGCCCTCCCTTTTTCGTTTTCAGTCTGACAACTCATCAGCGAGTGGTGGTCAGGACTTCTCACCGTTTCAGTAATCACCCGTATTCCTGCTGCGGTTCTGAGTAGGTAACATTGAAAACAAAAGGGGGGTGGGTCGCATCTCCGGTAGGCAGGATCTAAAAGAGACTACCCACTGCCGTGGGTAGGATCTTGCCGTGGGTACGATCCTGTCGTGGGCCGGATCTAAAGGCACTACCCACTGCCCTGGGTAGGATCTTGAACTTCGTGGCACTGGAAATTTTGCTACATCTGCCCGCCAACAAGTCTTGCCGTGCTATTCTGACACAATTAGTAAGGGGCTAAATTTACACACGGGGAATGAAAGAAAAGCCCTAAATGTCCTTTTTGCAGTATTTAGGGGCTGTGACATTTGGCGGCACAGTCATTGCAAACGGCCGGCGTAATCCCGGGCATCTGTGTGCCATCCCCAGCCCGGATCAAGCTCAAAATCGACCGAGAGGATACGACTTGAATGCGACCGATCAAACATGTGGAGAAAGGCCTGACCAAATTCGCGGGCGGCGTACACGACATCCTTCAGGCTGTTAATAAATATAAGCCGAACCCGTCATTCACCCCGAAATGGTCAGAAAAGCCGCTACTCAAGTCATGGCAGAAGAGCAAGCCCACTTTGGGTTGGCCCCGAACCACTGACTCGCTCTGCCCAAACTGTGTCATTGAAGCCCGCGAAGAGATTCTATCCGGTAAGAAAGATGTCACCGTACTCGTGAATGAGAAAGTGGGCGAAATCAAGGCTCAGATCATCGAGCGCGACGGCCAGATTTGGATGGTGAAGGATTGCCCGATCCACGGTCACTTCGAAGACATGATGGCCATCGACTCGAAGTTTCTGACGCACATAGAGAAGATGTTCCCGGGCCGCGACATCGAAGCACACAACGATGAGAAGCTACACAACCATGGTTCCAGCACCGTGAAATATGGGCGCGGTGCAGTTCTCACGGTCGACCTGACCAACCGCTGCAACATGATGTGCGATCCATGCTTTATGGATGCGAACCAGGTGGGCTTCGTCCATGAATTGGGGATGGATGAGATTAGGGAGATCCTGGACAACGCCATCACTATTAAGCCTCGTCGACAGATGTCGGTTCAGTTCTCGGGCGGTGAGCCTTCCATCTCGCCATACTTCATAGAAGCGATCCGGTACGCTCGCAAAGTGGGCTACAACAGTGTGCAGGCGGCGACTAACGGTATCGAATTCGCCAAGAGTAAGGAGTTCTGCCGCGAGGCTGCTGAAGCGGGACTGCGATACGTTTACTTGCAGTTTGATGGGATCGGCAACGATGCGAACAGCCACCGCCAGGTGGGTAACCTCTTCGATGTGAAGATGCGCGCAATTAACAACCTGCATGAAGCAGGTGTTGAGATCGTGCTGGTGACCACGCTGGTCAACGGAATCAATAACGACCAGGTCGGTTCCATCATTCGGTTTGCATTAGACAATCCAAGAAAGATTGCGTTTCTTTCATTCCAGCCAGTCTCATTCACCGGTCGTGACGAAGAGATCACGGAGCAGCGTCGTCTCCAACAGCGCTATACGCTCTCGCATCTTGCTCACGACGTTAAAAACCAGGTCGGAATCACTGAACCGACGCGTGATTGGTTTCCACTGTCGCTGATGGGCGCATTCGCTGATTTCGCGGACCTCGTACACGGGCCGGATGCCGATTGGGGTCAGGTGTCATGTGGATGCCATCCAAACTGCGGCGTTGGAACCGCGGTAATGGTGGACAAAGAGACGCGGGAAATGCGTCCAGTCCCCGAGTTTCTGAACATCCCTGGTCTGGTAAAAGACATGCAGAAGATCACGGATGCGGCAAGAGGGAAGTGGATTTCGAATCTTCTAATGGGTCTCGCTCTACTGAAGAATTACAACCCATACAAGTCGCCGACAAACTTTACTCTGTATGAACTGTTTAAGAAGTTTGACAAGTCGTTCGGGCTCACGGGTAAAGATTATGGACGCGTGGACGGAGCTCGTACGAAGGAAGACATCGCACGCCGGCGGTCCGACCGTTGGAACTTTCTTTTCATCGCCGGAATGTGGTTCCAGGATCTCTTCAACTATGATTTCCGCCGCACCGAAATGTGCATTATCCCTTATGGGACGCAGGAAGGTGAGATCTCATTCTGCGCGTATAACACCGGAATCGGCTGGCGGAATATCATTGAGAACATGCACCAGAACGCTACCGTGGCGAAATGGTATCAGGAGTACGGCCGTCACGAGGTCTTTGCCGGGGGCAAAGATGTACACCTGGCGGAGGCGGCGCATGAACTGGTCCTCAATCCAATTGACCTGAAGCGGCCAAACAAACCGCACATGGAAGGGCCAAAGACTGCGCATGAAGAAGCCGTAATGATGCGAAAGCTTTATCAGGAGATGGTGCTCAAGAAGCAGCTGAATACGACTGAGGCCGACAAGCCTGTGCAGATCAAGGGTCTTTCACGGAAGCCAGTGTCGCGTGATTCAGAGCCGGTGGAGGAGCGCGAAGCGGTCGCCGTATAGAGTGGCTTACACAGGAGGAAGTCTGGGTTGATGCCACCCCGAACCCCGCGGATTTGAGTTCAATCCGCGGGGTTCTTGCTCATTGGCCACAGATAGACGCAGATTAAACCGATTTGAATGAAAGCGGTGCCGATTGCCAATTGCCAAGTACTCGATACCTGCCGAACCTTGGCTTAGAGACCTGACAGAATCTTGGCTTAAAATTCGCAGAATCTCTACCATCCGTGTCATCTGTGGCCCCACATCGTCTTCTGAGCTTGACCGGCTATGTTGCTCACGTGTTAAATAGCCGATGCTGTAACGGCGGAAATTAATTTGAAAGTGGAGAAGGAATGGCAATAGTCAACGTTAACCAGGGAGAATCGATCGAGAGCGCCTTGCGCCGCTTTAAGCGCAAAGTGATGACCGAAGAGATTATTAAGGACGCTAAGAAGCACGCGTTTTTCATCCCACCAGGACAGAAGGCGAAACTCAAGTCAGCACTTGCGCGGAAACGGAATAAGAAGAAGGGCCGGATGCGCACTGCTCCTAGAGATTAGTCAACTCCCAAACACTCCCCGCTGCGCCCGGAGCGTGCGCGCCTCTCACCATCGGCTACAGGTTTGGCATCGAAGCTCTGAGCGAGCGGAGAACAGCTGCTGTGTGAGTTCGTGGGACTATGACGCGGATATTACTTACTAACGACGACGGTATTCACTCTCGCGGCCTGGTCAAATTGGAGGAGGCCTTGCGCGAAGTGGGAGACGTCTACGTAGTAGCCCCAGCGTCTGAAATGAGTGGCGCGTCGCACAGTCTGACGTTGGCCCGCCCCCTCCGCATCCGTCAGGTCGACGAACGGCACTGGACGGTCGACGGCACTCCAACTGACTGCGTGACGCTCGCTCTGAACAAGATCATCCCCGAAGAAGAACGTCCCCACATCTGTGCTTCAGGAATCAACCATGGCGGTAACCTGGGTGACGATGCGACGTATTCAGGCACCGTCGCCGGAGCATTAGAGGCGACGATCCTGGGTGTACCCGGAATTGCATTTAGTCTGGTCGCGAGAGAGCAGTTTGACTTCAGTGAAGCCGCGAAGTTTGCAATCACTGCCGTGCGGAAAGTCCTGTCTGAGGGGCTACCCGACGGGACGCTTCTAAACGTCAACATCCCTCCTGGCCCGATCAAGGGCGTGAAAGTAACGCGTCAAGGAATCAAAAACGCACGGCCGGTTATCTCGGAGCATATTGATCCCAGAAACAAGCCATACTTCTGGATTGGAGAAGAGTACTTCAACACCAACTCAGCTGATGGTACGGACTATCATGCGATCGACCTGGGATATATATCGGTCACGCCACTGAAAAGCGACATGACAGATCACCGGGCATTAACGGCGATCGAAGCCTGGAACTACCTAACCCCTGACGAAGAACTGCATAAGGTGGGCTAGGCCACAGATGTGGGCTAAGCCACAGATATAACGGGTTAAGAAGGATCTGAAAAATTCAGATCCCGACGGCGACAATGGAGTTTTTCAGATCCGTTTCATCTGTGTTATCTGTGGCTCCAATAGTCTAGAATCACTCCGTGCAACAACTGAGTAAGCCGACTTCTGAGTACACGATACCTCGCGATCGCATGGTTGCCCGACTGCGCGATCACTATGGCATTCGCAGTGAACGGGTACTCGAAGCCATGCGCAGCGTCCCCAGACATGCCTTTGTTTCTGAAGCGCTTCAGAGTCGTGCCTACGGCGATCACGCGCTTCCGATCAGCGCAAACCAAACGATATCGCAGCCCTTCATCGTTGCTCGAATGACAGAGTTGCTGGAGCTGACAAAAGACAGCCGAGTCCTCGAGATCGGCGCCGGCTCTGGATACCAGACTGCGGTACTCGCGGCGCTGGCCGGGCAGGTATATGCCATTGAACGCATAGCGGACCTGGCGCGAGAAGCACAAGCTAGAATCCGCCAACTCGGAATCTATAACGCGACGGTGAAATGTTTTGATGGCACACTTGGATGGGCCGCGCACTCGCCCTACGACGGTATTCTTGTGGCCGCCGGTGGTCCAACTATTCCGGATCCGCTGGTGGCCCAACTAAAGATCGGCGGGCGGTTGGTTGTACCTGTTGGTGAATCAAGAGAGTCTCAGCGTTTGATACTGGTGAAGAAGACAGAAAAGGGAACCAAGGTCGAAGATCATGGTGCCTGCGCGTTTGTCCCATTAATCGGCCATCATGGCTGGTCTGCCCAATAGAGTATCTTTTCGGTAAATCGTTTTTAGCTTATGGAATGGATAACTGAACTTTTTCATACCCTCAAGGAATACCTTAATCCGAAGATCATCATTGAAACGCTGCTTGCCAAGGGCGGCATCTTTGTTTATGTGGGATTGGTGTTCATAGTCTTTGCCGAGACTGGGCTGGCGGTGGGTTTCTTCTTGCCGGGCGATTCGCTCTTGGTGGTCGCGGGGCTTTTTGCTGCGACCGGAAAGCTGAATGTGGCGGTACTGCTTGTGGCGTTATTCGTTGCCGCGGTAGTGGGAGACGCAGTGGGTTACTTCACAGGGGCTAAGATGGGCCCGCGGCTTTTCCGACGGCAAAAGTCGCTGTTCTTTCGACCCAGCCATTTACAAAGAGCGCATGACTTTTACGAGAAGTACGGCGGCAAGACCATCATCATCGCGCGCTTTGTTCCAATTGTGCGGACGTTCGCCCCAATCGTTGCGGGTGCTGCGCAGATGCCCTACCGAAAATTTGTGGTGTTCAATGTGGCGGGTGGCTTTCTTTGGGTCTTCAGCATGATTTTGGCGGGTTATTATCTGGGCACCCTGTTGCGGGACAAGCTGGGGATCAATCTGGATGAGCACATCGAGTGGGTGGTAATCATTGTTGTTGCGCTTTCGCTTACGCCACCGGTTTTCGAGTACCTGAAGTCGCGCCGAGAGAAAAAGAGACGTCAGAGATTAGAGGTTGCAAGTCAGACGTCCGAAGTCGCTGATTCAGAGGTTTGAGGTTCACCTGCCAAAACTTCCTGTATCTCTGGTTCCGAGTGGCGTCGTCAGCGGCACTATCCAGCGTGCGGGCAACAAACTTATATGTTCTTTAGCCAAGTCAACGTTGGGATCGATTAGCAACTGCGGTTGGCGGCCGTTAAGAGAAACCATTACGCGAGCTCGCACTTCAACATTATCGTAACCTTCACGCCTCTTCTCTTCGGCAAGATAATGAGAGAAGAGGAGGATCAGGTCCGGCTTCGTAGTCATCTTCATCACCTGATGAGATTTTAGATAGTCTTCCGGCTTGATTATCCAGGTTTGTCCGCTTTGGGGATGTGTAACAGTAAAGGCTGCCTTGCCATCCTTTGTTCGCAACTTCATATGCCACGCAAAATTATGGCCTTCTTCGGTCCAACTTACGTTGCCCGGATAGAGGTAATGGCGAAGCGGGAAAAAAAGCTGGACAGCAAGGTAGGCTGCCAACAGTCCAGCAACTAGCTTTTGCGAGGCGAATAAGGACGGGCAACTGCTTCTTTCCGCAATTCTCTCAGGTCTGACGGAAGCTTGCGACGGCTCCGCGTCGTCAAACGCCTCTCCTGGTGACATAAACGCTCGGGTGAAGCGTCGCAGGAGATCAGGCGAAAAGAAAATCAAGAGAGCGCCCAGCATCAACCACGGAAAGATGCCGATATCGAATATCACGGCGTTGATAAGATTGAATACCACTGCGGCTGCGAATGCGAAGAGCCGCGTGCGTCGCCACAGGAGCAGCGGCACCACAAGCAGGTCGAGCATCAACCCGCCGATCACGAAGCTGTAAATTATCCAGTCGGCCGCAAAGAAAGAGCCCCCTGGCACTTTGGTCAAAGGACGTAACCAGGTGCGCATTGGCTCGCCGCCATGTATCCAATCGCTGTTAAGTTTGGCAATTCCGCCGTAAAAATATGGTATGCCGACCTGGGCTCGTAGCAACCACAGCGTCCACGCCGGAACTACGGCTGTGCGGATTTTCCGACGCAGCGATGCATCAACGGAAAAAGCCCGTTCCGCCGGAAGGAAACACATCAGAAAACTGATCAGGCACACCAAATAGAAGTGATTCAGATAGCGCGTTTGGTCCAGCAGGAAAGAGTATGTGAAGGCAAGAAAAAAGACAGGCGCGGCAATGCGGTAAACGAGTCCCACCATCACACAAGCAGCTGCCAGACCGAGCACAAAAAAGTGAATGTACATCCCGCGCCCCGGCCAGGGCTTCACCCAACTAAACCCGTAGTAGGTAAAATTGACAGCAGATTCAACGAAGTAACGACTGATCCAGCCGTAGGTGAAGTAGCGATAAACTTCCCATAGCATGACTCCGCCGAAGAGGATGCGGAAGAACACCAGGAATGAGATATCGACTGGTTTGAAGAGGGCTGCGCATATCCGTTGCAAGAAATTTGCTTTCGCGCCGCTGGAAGCCTCCACAAGCGACGCAGCAATCTGCACTTCTTGTGTTGGAGCGGTTTGCATTTCTTATCTTAGTTTCTGCGTCGTCTACCTCAGGAAGACGACAGCTGAGCGGCAAGAGTACACATAGCGGTTGGGTTTTAATGGCGGCGAATACCTGGTGGGCGCCAAGTCCATCGAGCCGCGCCAAACCCTAACATTCGATATCCGTGAACTGCGCGACAAGCAGGTGCCGGACGACATCGCAGCCAAACCCATTCCGGATCAGCCTACTCTTCTCTACATTTCATCCACGGTAATCAGTGGCCGCTCTACCAACGCAACTGAAACTCTAATTCATCACCACCAGCCGTGCGCTCGTGTTCGACACTAAAGCTCGCCTTCGCCGGGATGTAGAGTCGTTCTCCGGCGACCTTAATTTCGAAGGCTTTCTCTGATTCGAGGGCATCCGCGAGCCGTCGCAGCTTAGCCACAAATTCGCTCACCGAATAGACCCTCTCTATATCCCGATGGGGTTGGTCAGACGCTTGATTAGCCATAAGAACAAAAAGCTCCTTAGAGGTTAAAAACAAGAGGTCAAGCGTCAAAAACGTTGCAGCAATCCCGAACTGAGGAATGACGATTGACCATGGGTTCTCTCTGCGATTGCCCAATGACCATTAACCTTACCATCGATCGAAGTAACCCCTGAAGGGCGCTCAAAGTGATCAATAGCCCTTCAGATCCGTCCCATCCGATTTATCTGTGGCTGATGGTTTCGAAGTCGCTGCTTTGACACATCGGGTTCGCTCACCTATTATCGCCTTCGTTGTCGGGGCGTGGCTCAGCCTGGTAGAGCGCACGGTTCGGGACCGTGAGGTCGGAGGTTCAAATCCTCTCGCCCCGACCAGAAACGTTAAGGAAAAAGGCCGCCTGTTACGGTGGCCTTAGTCGTTTGTGCCGTTTTTTGTGCCGTTTGGTCTGGTTAGTTCACTAATTCAACTGTTGGCGGGGAAGGTTGGCGCATGAAGCACGGTTCAAGGGCGGCAGCGGCGGAGTTTAATGCTTGTCGCCGAACGTGTGAGTAGTGACGCATCATTGCCGGGTCTATATGGCCGACTTGCGCCATGATAACGGCGTCTGGCAATCGAGCCTCTGCCCTCGTGGTCACTGCGCAATGCCTCATGTCATGAAACCTCACGTCCTCAAGGTTCGGATAGATTACCTCGCCTTCATCGGAACGAGTTTATGGTTACCGCCCGCTGCTTTTGGAGACGCTGGTCGACGATCAGTTTCTCGGCACTAGTTACCAAGCCGCCAACTGGACCTATCTGGGCGAGACGCGCGGACGTGGTCGGATGGACCAGCACCACGAGGCTCACGAGCGCTCGGTGAAACGGATTTACGTTTACCCTCTCTGTCGCGACGCGCAGCGGGGGCTCGCACAAGACCTCGCGCCGCGTGTGATGCATACCGTCGCGTTTCTGAGTATTATTGAGCACTTTTGATAGCTACTTAGGATGTTGGATTGCTTTCTTTGGACACCGCTCGCGGACCTCTTAGGAACCAGATTGACTGTCCGGTTCGTTCTAGCCACTGAAAACTCAATGAAGCAAAAACATTTATTACCACTGGCAGTGCTTCTTGGCCTGCTTATCCTGTCGCTGTCAGTGACTGCCGTCGCTCAGCGGAAGCCCGAGGCGCCCGTGCATGCAGCGCCAGGCAGATTGGTTGATGTAGGCGGCTACCGCCTGCACCTCAATTGCACGGGCAACACAGGTCCGACGGTTGTGCTAATCGCAGGTGCCGGCGATTTCTCGTTCGATTGGGGATTGGTGCAACCGGACGTAGCTCGCTTCGCGCGCGTGTGCAGCTATGATCGCGCTGGGTTTGCCTGGAGCGATCCGGGTCCTACGCCGAATACTATGCGGCAGGAGGCTTATGAACTGCACGCGCTTTTGCGGGCCGCTGTCATCAAAGGTCCATATGTACTGGTTGGACATTCTATCGGCGGACTGATTGCGCGAGTCTATGCTGAGCAGTATCCGAAAGAGATTAGCGGGATGGTGCTGGTAGATGCCACGCACGAGGACACGACACTAATGTATCAGGGCAAGCTCGTTCGAGTGCGCGACGGCGCTAAAGGGAGACCCGTGCAAGCGTCACAAACGATGCAGAGCAGTCCGCCCAAACCGCCAACCAAAGAAGACATCGAGCAATTTCAGTTCAATCAACAAACATTTGGCGCTCCTAAGATCTCACCACCATTCGACAGACTACACCCCTCCGCTCAGGCGATGCGCCTCTGGTTTCTGTCACAACCACCACGCGCCGCTGCAGGTGTGGACCTTTGGGCGGAAGAACTGCAACTAATGTATGCGGCTCGAGCTAGGACTCCCTATCAGTTAGGCAACATACCGCTGGTGGTGCTGTTGCCGAAGCCGGAATACGGGAATCCGCCGCGTGGCGTTTCTATCGACGAGTGGAAGCGGATCAACGATGAGAAGCGTCAGCAGAAGATCGGGTTTACCAATCTCTCACATAACAGCAAGCTAATCGTCGCAGGGAAGAGCGGGCACCACATTCAACTCGATGAACCACAGGTCGTAACCGATGCAGTCCGGCTCGTCGTGGGCGCGGCGAGGCGTCGTACCAGACTCGCGCCTTAAACCCCGGACGCGCGAAAAACCAGAAACAGCGCGGAACACCAAAAAAGATCAAGTGTGCAAAAAAGTGTGCCGTTTGTGATGGTCCATTGCATTAAATTAAATCGCATAGGATGTCATGAGGTAACACGGAAGCGATCGAATGGACCACCGGAACCCCGAGTAAAAACGCGTTATGTGATGGTTTATGGGTCGTTAGATCCGGGAAACTCCGGCGCGGTTCGGCAGGGGCGGAACTCAACTTCACAGTGGTCACCCAGCTTTATTCCGCGCCTCCGAACCGCGCTTGTCCCTATTTGATCTGGCAGCTATATACATCTCACTCCTACGGGAGTGAAGACCCCATGATTGGTGTCGACTCGTCGTTCCGGATATGTTGAATCAAGAATGCGGCTTGTCGAAGAATGAACGCTCTCGCCATCGATTGGGCACCGAGTTGCCGATCTTGCTGTCCCAAGTAGCGCAATCCGAAATGAGAAAACTCTTACCAACAACCCAGTCTCTTGTTGTGCTTACCGTGGCGACTCTTCCATCTCGTTTAACTCGGTCGTCTCTGAGTCACGTGACCGCCACTGAGAAACCGACCCAAGTGAAAGGCGCCTTGTGAAACAGCAGTTGTCGATTAAACAGCAGTTGTCGATGCTAATCCGCCTGCTTCGGCCACATCCCGGCCTCGTGGCCCGATTCACCGTCGCCTCGCTGGGACGCGCTGCCATGACCGCTGCCTCAATCTTACTGATTTCGAGAGTTTCTCGCTGGCGTACTCGGTCAAGGGCGCGGCTTCGGAGTTAGCCTTAGCGCTGAGTCGGCGCTCTGGATAACTGTAGCTCTGCTCTTGCTGGTGAGTTTGAGCGCAGCCGCCTTCAACTACGATTCCCAGGTAACGCAACAAAAAATCGTCAAGGCAATCGAGCTGGGTACGATGGAACGAATGATTCGCCACCGGCTCGGCTTGTCGGTCGGATTTCTCGACCGCAGGACTCACGGAGACTTGTTACAAAGCATCCGTCAGGATGTCACCCAAATGCGGATGGTAGTCTTGTCTACCGCGAGAATTGTGCTTGAGGTATTTCAAACGGCAGGATTAATCGCCGTCGCAGCCAGTTTCAGTCTATCGCTGTCGCTTTGGGCTTTTTTCCTGGTCCCTCTGGCCGCGTTACCTATGTACATTTTGGCCCGGCGCACACTCGCACGCTCTTTCGGAGTCAGGGATAAGGGAGTTGCCCTTTTCGACGCGTTGCTCCAACTCCTGCACGGCATTCGCGTCATCAAGATATACCAGGGCGAGCGAGCAGAGGGTGAGCGAACTGTTGAGCGCGCGCGCGCCTATTTTGACGAACTAATTGAGATGGAACGAGTGCAAGCGTTCGCGCGGATTGTGCTGGAATCGCTCGCCGCACTCAACGTCGTAGTTGTGATAATAGTAGGCGGTTTGAGCGTCATGTCAGGTCAACTCGGTTGGCCTGAGCTACTGGCTTTCCTCCTTGCAATGCGCGCCGCCCAGGGGCCGTTGAACAATCTCAACAGCGCCTACCTGGATGTGCAACGCTACGGCGCCAGCGTCTTCCACATAGAACAACTGCTGCAGGAAAAAGCGGAGATCCAGGATCGAAAGGATGCCCGCTCTCTCAGTAGCTTGCCTTTGTCGATTACCGCAGATCGAGTCGACTTCACTTTCAATCAAAAACCGGTGCTCCAGAATGTATCTTTCACAGTCCAGGCCGGTGAGACGCTGGGAATTGTTGGTCCGTCCGGGGCAGGAAAAACTACATTACTCAGTCTAGTCGCTCGCTTCTACGACCCCACCCTTGGTCGAGTGATGCTGGCTCCTTTTTCAACGAGACCCCAGATAAAAGACCCCACCTCCATGAGGCTGTAGTAGTTTCCGCTATCGAGATTGATGATAACGGCCTCGCCATCAATGGTTTCGTGAGTGACCGTAGGAGTGTTAACCCTGAATCGCTGATTACTCATAAACTTACAGCTCACTACCTTAAGAGGGGTTAAAGGTGTAATGCGCAGGCTAGTTCAGCAGTCAAACTTCGTAGCTGTTAGAAATTCTACAAGATCCGATCCGGGGTGGCAAAAACTTTGCGGTATGATTGGGCCTAAAGACTGAAACATTTTGGTGAAAGGCCGCTCAATCACTTGAAGCCCGCGTCGTACAAGCGCTTGCAGCCACTCGCCGGCAAGCGCAATTCCGATCAGATTTGAAAATAATCTCTGACGTCTGACTTGATCTCCGACCTCTGACTTGTCATCAGGTAGTCATCCAGACTTGTATTCTCACTCAAAACACGTCTAATCTATTGCACCCAATCGTTTGGTTGCGTCTCCCGAACTGCAAGCCGCTCAATTCTCTCCCGACAAATTGTTCGTTTCGACTCAGGCGACCAACGTCGTCGTAATTTAATCTCTCCCTTAAGCCGGCCGCTGCTGCGGTTGGTTAAATAAGTAAAAGTGACTTCATGCTTCGAGCAACATACAGCCTGAATGGTCATCGTTCTTCGAAGGGAGCAACGAAAATGAGAGTTTTCTGTCGACAGCATAACAAAGGTTTTTTTACTCCGCGGCAGAGTCCAATCCGGTGTGAGAGCCGCGGTCACATACTAGGCGAATTGGACTTCCAGGGCAGGGCCGACACGCCGGTTGAGATCCAATGGCAATACTGCTGCAATTGCGAACACTTCTGCCCAATAAATTTTGGCCGGGATGGGCTAGAAAGATGTCCGGTTTGCACTCGGCGAACCTCCACCCTCTATTTGTGTGACCGATGCTACACCGTTAGCTTCGAGTCTGACACTCCACTTCAAAGAAAGAATTTCACGCTTACTTCTGAAGGCGCGCCGCAACCATATTGTCCTGGATGTCTACAGGAAGCGTCAGCCGATTTACGCGAACACGTTTGCGTTGAACTGCAGACGTGCTTCATAACCGGTCTAACCTCTTGTCCTATTTGCCTCGAGCGCCTGGATGTTGGCCCTGTGTTCCCATCTTCCGTGGCTGACTACCTGAGAAGGACCAAAAAGAGGAACAAGCTCAATGTAACATTCGATTATGATACTGAACGGTTTGTAGCGATCGGCGACGGAGAATTTGTCCTCGTTACCAACACTTCTGAAGAGATGACACCTATCGTAATACCACGAGCAGCGCACTTTGAATCAAGAAGAGATTTCTACGAACTGTATCAGGACTTCTACCACTGCCGTAGCATGAACATTGGGGAGGTCCAGGTGATTGAACCTGCCATCGTGAGGCCGGACGAGAATGGATGGAAATTCGAATCCACTGGTCTTCTGGAAGTTGCAGCTGAGCAGTCCAGCTCGAAAGTCCATACGAGTGTCACACCGGAAGGCGAGAAACCTGTTCGCAGCTCTGAACCGACAATTGAAGAGCGGACTGAAGAAACAACTACGACTCCTTGTCTGCATTGTGGCTCCGAGGTAGAAACGAAATTCGCCTTTTGTTGGAGGTGCGGGAACTCGATGAGACCGGACGCCAGCGCTGGGCAAAAGCCTTCCGAAAAGGTTACTCCTTTGCGTCGCATTGCTGGGGAAGACGATGAGCCCACGGTGGAACACGAGATTGATCATATTCAGCGGTCGATTCTTTCATCGGTTCCGTCGTGGCGCCGCTCCGCCAGATGAGGACGATGCTGCGAAAGAAAAAGCAGATCCACGAAATCACACTAAACGGCACGAAAGGAAGAAATCTGCAGCCAATTTCTTCCTTTCGTGCCGTTTAGTGTGATTTCGTGGATCGCCGTTCCACGGTTCTCTTTTTCACATCCTTTTCATCCGCGTTCATCTGCGGCCAATCTTTCGGTGAATCTGCGGACAATTCTCTTCCTTTCGTGCCATTTAGTGTGATTTCGTGGATCTGCTTTTTCTGCCTGTCCTTGACTATTCTCGCCGAGTGTCATAAAAGCCTCTTCCATTCCAATAAAAGCTGACCCAAGAAAGGAGACGTTACGATGTCTGAAGACAACGTCCGCATCGTGAAGGACACATACGAGGCATTCAAAAGAGGTGATATCGAAGCGCTACTAAGCAAGCTCTCGGAAGATGTCGAATGGATCACGCCTGGTCCGCCTGACGTTATGCCGGCTGCTGGTACCCGCAAGGGCCGCGACGGAGTGAAAGAGTTTTTCTCAACTTTGGCGGCACAGGAAGATGTTGAACTCTTCGAACCACAAGAGTACATCGCGCAAGGCGACAAGGTAGTTGCAATCTCCAAGTATCGTGGGAGAGTGAAAGCCACCGGACGCACCGCGGACGCAGAACTGGTTCATGTGTTCGACATCAAGGACGGCAAGGTGACTCGGTTTAAGGAATACTTTGATACCGCATCCGTTCTTCCAGCATTTGAAACCAAGACACAGACGGCCACCGGCAAGATGTCGTAGGCGGCCGATTAAGCGATTGCCGATTGTCGATTGCCAATTGCCAATTTAAGTGCTCGGTAGCGCTATCGGCAATCGGCAATTGGAAATCGGCAATAACAAGAGGAGATCCCATGTCAAAAGCCATTTACTGCAACAAGGTTAACCCGAGCTCAGAATGTGACCATGTCATTCGCGGGGATAGTGAAGAAGAGGTGCTACAGAAAGCCGGCGTACACGCCAAAGAGCACGGTCTCGAACCAACTCCAGAGTTGATCGAGAAGGTGCGCTCAAACATCGTAGACGAATAAAACGGCGCCACAGATTTAACGGATGAGACGGATAGACGAATAATCGGAACGCGGGCGTCCCCGCCCGCATCTTTCGCCACAGATTTAACGGATGAGACGGATAGACGAATAGTCGGAACGCGGGCGTCCCCGCCCGCATCTTTCGCCACAGATTTAACGGATGAGACGGATAAGAAAACGGGGACAAAGCTTAGAATAACAGTCTTCTTCGTCAGATCTGTTTCATCCGCGTCATCTGTGGCCTTTTTCAATCCCCCTGGAGGCTCCCCTGAATGAAAACCCTATCTCGACGTGAAATGCTCGAACTGGCCATCGCTGCCGGTTGTCTTTCTGTCACCCGCTCCACCTTTGCCCAGGACATCGCACGCCAGCTTACTCCCGAGCAGATCATGGGCCCGTTCTATCCCATCATGCGCCCATTGGACCATGACATGGACCTGACCGTGGTCAAAGGGAAGCGCGGACAGGCGCAGGGAAAAGTGGTTCATCTGACTGGCAGGGTGCTGAACAATCAGGGAAAGCCGGTGCAGGGAGCCAAAATCGAAATCTGGCAGGCCAACACTCATGGCCGATACGATCACCCGCGCGATATCAACCCGGCGCCACTGGATCCAAACTTCCAGGGTTACGGCGTGCAGGTCACTGACGCTCAGGGCCGCTTCCGCTTCAAGACCATCAAACCAGGTGCGTATCCCATCAACCCGGTGAACCCGACGAACAACCGTCCGCCGCATATCCACTTCGACGTCATGGGAAGCCGAGAGAGGCTCGTGACGCAGATGTATTTCCCGGGCGAGCCGCTGAATGAAGGCGACATCATCTTCCGCGAACTGGGTGAGTTGAAAGAAGCCGCAATTGGCAAGGTTCTACCATTGACCAAAGATCTCGAACCCGCCTCGCTGCTGATCAATTGGGACATTGTGCTGGAGAAGGGATAGGACTGAACAGGCCACAAATTACACGGAATGGAACGGATATAAAGATTTTCCATTTGTCATTTATCATTTCCATAAACGAGATGTAACTTTTTGCAGTGCGTTTTTGGAGTGCGGCGGCAAAGGCGCTTTACGCCGCGCCGCCGCTTTAAATCGCGTCGATCCCGAATCGACCCGACCACCACCATTCAACGAAGGAAAGGCGGGGCGCCGCAAAGCGCCTTGCCGCAATCGGCCCAACTCTTTACCCAGAAAGAGGATCAAAGAACATGAGATCCACAAAGCTAGGAATGCTTCGAGCATTCTGCGCGACGCCTGTGTTGCTCCTGGCTGTCCAGTTCGCCCTATCACAAACACCAACGCCCACGCCCGCCGGACCTCCAGGACCCGAATTCCTATCGATCACCGTAGTCAGCGTGAAGCCGGAGATGATGGTGCAATTTCAGGACTTCATGAAGACGACGACCAACCCGGCGCTCCAGAAAGGCGGACTCAAATGGCGTGAGGTCTGGCAGAGCACAAACGCGGCCGGAGACGCTTTTGAGTTTGTTCTTGTAGCACCCGTCGGCAAGTTCGCTGAGTATGACGGGCCTAGCCCCATAGAAAAGGCCCTCGGCGCTCAGGGTTCCGCAGCATGGATGGCGAAGGCGGGCAGCTTTGTAAATAGTGTGCGGCGCTACATCGTGCGCACGCGACCGGATCTGAGCAATTACATGATGCGCGAAGGACCACCAAAGCTGGCTGTAATCACCGCTGTGCACGTGGCCCAGAACCGGAACGCCGAGTTCGAAAACTACCTGAAGAATGACTTCGTACCGGTGCTGAAGCAGGCCAAGGCGATGTACCTGGTTTCGCAAACCATTTTCGGCGGTAATGCGAACGAGTACATTTCGTTGGTGCTGCGAGATTCGTTTGCGGAACTCGATAAGGGACCGCCTTTGATGCAGGTGTTAGGAGAGGAGGGAGCAATGAAGTTACTGCAGAAGCTCCCCGCTGGAGTGGTCACACATGTTGAGCGCTCCATCACCAGATACGCCGCCGATCTGAGCTTCGGCCATCCGTAATCGCGGATCGTATAAGAAAATTTGGGCCGCGGATGAACGCGGATCGGAAGAAGGAAACGATCCACGAAAAAACACGAAAGAGGGCGACGGACTACGCGGATCTGATAATAGGGGAGAACAGTAGCGGATGCTCGGAGTCCTCCTTCTCGTTCTTCAGCTCGTTTTCATCTGTGTCAATCCGCGGCCCTTTCTTTTCGTGCCGATTCGTGTGGCTTCGTGGATCGTTCTTCCTTTTCAGTTTCGAGTAGTCCGACGATCACCAGATACGTCGCGGACCTCGGCCCATTTCCCGTCCTCTGTGGCTCCTCCCAGCTGTGGCTCTTTCGCTTCGCCTGTCCTATAATGCGCCCAAATTTCAGCGCGAAACGAGGACAGCAGACTATGAAAAAGTCGATCACCTCCCTCTGTCTCTGCATCTCCCTCAGTTTGCTTCCAATTGTCGCAGTAGGCCAATCCACGAAAAAGAGGTCTAGCAGACAGCCAGCTCGCGCCCCTGTCAGGGCTTCAACTCTCAAAATTTGCCAGGGCGTCCCCGTCCCGGCCGGCTACACCATCGTGGGGTACGTAACTTCGTCCGCGTGTCGCCATGGCGCCTACGTGATCAAGAAATCAGAGGACATGTCCTTAGGAGTCACAAGCCCAAAGAACACGGCTGCACCGAACAGCACCGCTGCCCCGAAGAACACCGCAGCCCCCTCAACCGCAACGGCATCGCGTCCCCGCCGCGTTCGGAACGCGGGCGTCCCCGCCCGCAACGCCGGCAACGCCGACGATGATGGGAACGCGGGCGTCCCCGCCCGCAACACTGACCCAGATTCGCCAACCGAAGAACCCATCCCACCCGTTCTGCTCGGTGTCAATGCTCCCGCCCGCCGTCAACCGACACTCATTGGAAAGGGATCCACTAGTGCGCCAACCAACGCGGACACGACACCCATTTCAGGGCCAGAGACCGGCCCAGAGGAAGTCGGTGAGGGTGATGTCCTGCGCGTCGACACTAATTTCGTCACCGTGCCTGTGAGTGTGATGGACCGCGACGGCCGTTTCGTTCCGAATCTTCGTCGCGAGGACTTTGTCGTGTTTGAAAATGGAGTCGAGCAGCGCATCGCGCATTTCGAGCCTACCGAAAAGCCGTTCACTGTGGCACTGCTTCTGGACACCTCCGGCTCGACACAATTTCATTTGTGGGAAATCAAAGAGGCCGCGATCGCCTTTACAAAACAGCTGCGCCCACAAGACCGCGTTCTTGTCGTCACCTTCAATCACGAAGTGCTATTACTGACGGAAGTAACAAATGACCTGAATGTAATCAGTTCGGTGATCATAGAAAATGCCAACGTGGGTGATTCCACTCGGCTGTACGATGCCGTTGATCTCGTGGTGAAGGAGCGGCTGAGTAAGATAAAGGGACGAAAGGCAATAGTGCTTTTCACGGATGGTGTTGACACCGGCAGTTATCTCGCCACGTATCAGACCACGATCCGCCAGGCAGAGGAGCTGGACGCTTTGATCTATCCGATCAAGTACGACACCACTGACTACGCGCGTGCCATGCAAGGGGCGGGAACAGTCACGGTGACGACGACCACGAGCAACTGGCCTTTGGGTCGCCGCACTTCGACAGTGACTTATGGAGTTCCTTCGAACGCCAGTCCGCCGCCTGGAACGACGGAGGCCGATTATGAGCTTGCTGATCGGTATTTACGTGAGTTATCGGAGAAGACCGGAGCACGTCTTTATCAGGCGAACGATCGGACCCAGTTGGCTGAAGCGTTCTCAAAGATTGCTGAGGAGCTACGCCGGCAATACAGCCTTGGCTATTATCCGCAGGAAGCAGCTCAGGGTGGCGCTTTCCAAGGCAATGAGCGTCGCCTAATTAGGGTAAAGGTGCGCCAACCCAATCTCGCCGTGCGCGCGCGCGACAGTTACATCCGCCAGTAGCACTGCAAGGACGTGTGGAGCCACAGGTGACACGGATGAGAGGGATCTGAGGAAGAAAATTGGCCGCGGATTGACGCGGATGAAAACGATCTGAAAAAGCGATCCACTAAACAACACGAAATGGCACTAAGGGGTTGGTCACAGATCAAGACGGATGGGACGGATCTGAGGAGGAAAATCAGCCGCGGTTGGCGCGATGAAGAGTATCTAAGAGGTGCGAAACTAACCACCATTTGAGGCTTGAAACGGCCGCTCTTTAGTAAATGCGGGCGCCCGCGCTCCAATTATCAGGCCACGCCAATCTTCAATCCGTTCGTGCCATTTCGTGTGGATTCGTGGATCGCTTTTCAGATCCATTTCCATCCGCGGCTGATTTTCTCCCTTTCA